>Ga0310690_10003305_pt1 | contig 24401 bp, 24 predicted proteins | sample AusTroGonzalo_MG_2_FD_207661 | JGI IMG/M metagenome (GOLD analysis project Ga0310690, IMG submission 207661) | Bovine rumen microbial communities from tropical cattle in Woodstock, Queensland, Australia - Gonzalo_04 (v2) (version 2) | ecosystem: Host-associated > Mammals > Digestive system >... | reverse complement strand
CTGCAAAAGCAAAAAAGAAAAATGCCAAAGCACCGGCCTTCGGTGTAGTGCATATTTACTGCTCCTTTAATAACACCATCGTCACCGTTTCCGATGATAAAGGCAATACCATTGCTTGGTCTACGGCCGGTTCTCATGGTTTTAAGGGGACCAAAAAGAGCACGCCGTTTGCTGCTCAAATCACCTGCAACAAAGCTGCTGAAAAAGCAGTTGCTTTGGGTATGCGTGAAGTGGCCGTTAAAGTGTGCGGCCCGGGTCAAGGACGTGAAACCGCCGTTCGTGCCGTACAACAGGCCGGACTTACGGTTTCTTCTATTAAAGACGTGACCCCCATCCCGCATAACGGATGCAGACCCCCTAAAGCACGGAGAGTATAAGATTTATGTCCAGAAATACTGAAGCTAGCTGCAAGAAATGCAGAAAATTAGATTGCAAGTTGTTCTTAAAAGGTACCAAATGCTACACCAATTGTGTCATTGACAAATTGGCCTCTGCTAAGGTACGTGGCGGAAAAGCGGCCGGTAAAGCCCGCCGCACCAAATTATCCGAATACGGCGTGCGTTTGCAAGAAAAGCAAAAAGCGCGTTTTCAATCGGGTATGTCGGAAATTCCGTTCCGCAATATGTTTGACAAAGCTGCTAAATTACAAGGTCAAACGGGTGAGAATTTCTTGCGTTTATTGGAAACCCGCTTGGACAACATTGTGCGCAGAATTGGTTTTGCAGTTTCCTTGAAAACTGCTCGTCAACTCGTGTTGCACGGTGCAGTCACCGTAAACGGCAAAGCAGTCAACGTACCTTCTTTCCAAGTTAAACCGGGCGACAAAGTAGTTTTAAATGCTGCTTTAGCTGAAAACGCCATGGTGAAACAAGGGCTTTTGGAAACCGAAAAACGCAATCAACGCCCCAGTTTCTTGGAATATGATGCGGAGAAGTTGACAGGCAAATTGCTACGTTGGCCGGATCGGGCAGAAATGTCTTATCCTGTCAATGAACAGTTAATTGTAGAATACTACTCTAAATAATGGCGGAGGGTGACATGGCTTTTAATGAATTAGTTCTTCCCAAAAAGATTCAGTTGGATGAAAAAACCGCTTCTGACTTTTACGGTAAATTTACCGCAGAACCCTATGAAAGCGGCTATGGTCATACAGTAGGTAATTCATTACGTCGTATTTTACTTTCCGGCATGGAAGGAGCAGCCGTCACGGCTGTTCACATTAAAGGTGCTATTCATGAATTTAGCACTTTGCCTAACGTGCGGGAAGACGTGATTAACATCTTGCTCAATTTGAAACAATTGCGCATTAAGATGGATAATAAAAACCGCGAATACGTCACTTTGCATGCGACCAAAGCAGGTCCGGTCACTGCTGCCGCTATTGAAGAAGTAGACGGTGTGGAAATTATTAACAAAAATTTGCAACTTGCTACCCTAGAAGTAGGCGGCAGTTTGGAAATGGAAATTGAAATTTCCCGCGGCAAGGGATACGTTCCCGCTGAAGATTTGGCCAAAATTCAACGTCCGGCCGGATTTATTCCGGTGGATGCTTTATTTTCGCCGATCGTTAAGGTGCATTACGACATTGAACCGGCCCGTGTCGGACAGAAGACCGACTATGACCGCTTGATTTTGGAAATTACCACCGATGGTACTTTAGAACCGGCCCGCGCCTTGCACCGTGCCGCAGTACTATTGTCAGGTTCTTTACATATCTTCACCATTGAAGGGGAAGAACCGGGAACGGTAGCAGTCAGTGTTGCCTCCGATGAACCGGCAGAACCTATTTCCATGACAGGCAGTGTCAACGGTGCAACCGCTGTCAATTCCAAACTGGAAGACACACTCAACCAGTCTATTGAATTCATTGAACTTTCTTCCCGTTCTATTAATTGCTTGAAATCCGAAAATATCAGCACGGTACGTGAACTAGTTAAATTGACCGAAGACGACTTGAAAATGATTAAAAATTTCGGTGCCAAGTCTATGGAAGAAATCAAAGAAAGACTCAAAGAAATGAATTTGTCTTTGGGTATGAAATTTTAGGGGAAACCTCATAAAGGATTGTAAAGATGATTAAAAATACTGGATACCGTAAACTCGGCAAAACTTCTTCTCACAAGAATGCCATGCTTAAAAATATGGCAACCAGCATTATTTTGCACGAAGAAGTAAAAACCACCCTACCCAAAGCCAAAGAAGTACGTCGCGTGGTAGAAGGTTTGATTACCTTAGCCAAAGCCAACGATCATGTAGGTGTTAAAAATACCGTAAAGGATAAAAACGCTTACAAGAAATTATTTGATGTGTTGGCGGCCCGCTATCAAAACCGTGCAGGCGGTTTTACGCGCATTTATCGTGCCGGCGTACGCCAAGGCGATAATGCACAAGTAGCAATTATTAAATTGGTGGACTAAATGGTGCTAGACTATCTGGGAGGCTTATTCTCATCTGACCTAGGGATGGACCTTGGTACAGCCAACTGTCTGATTTATGTAAAGGACAAAGGCATCGTACTGCGGGAGCCGTCTGTAGTTGCTGTCGATAGAGAAACCGGCGAAGTAAAAGCAGTAGGAGCCAAGGCAAAACAAATGTTGGGCCGTACTCCTGCCAATATCGTTGCTGTGCGTCCGATGAAAAACGGCGTAATTGCCGATTTTGAAGTGACGCAGGAAATGATTCGCTATTTCATTCGCAAGGTGCATAGCCGCAGCAGTTTACTGCGTCCCCGGATTGTAATTGGCATTCCCTCTGATATTACCGGCGTAGAAAGACGGGCCGTAGATGATGCGGCCCGCCAAGCCGGCGCCAGAGAAGTATATTTAATTGAAGAGCCGATGGCTTCTGCCATGGGGGCGGATTTACCGATTGCTGAACCGCATGCCAGCATGATTGTAGATATCGGCGGCGGTACTACTGAAGTGGCTGTTATTTCTTTAGGAGGTATGGTAGTAGCCAAATCGATTGATGTGGCCGGAGATGAACTGACAGAATGTATCGTGCAGTATTTCCGCAAAAAATACAATTTAATCATTGGCGAAACAACCGCCGAAGAAGTAAAGATTAATTTGGGATCTGTCTATCCGCTTAAAGAAGAGAAATCCATGGAGGTAAAAGGGCGCGACCAAACGCAAGGTTTACCTCGTACTTTAACCGTGACGTCAGAAGAAATCCGTCAGGCCTTAATGGAACCTGTACGATTGATTGTAGATGTGATTAAAAGCACTTTGGAAGAAACCCCGCCCGAATTAGCTGCGGATTTGGTAGACCGCGGATTAGTAGTGGCCGGCGGTGGTAGTTTGCTACGTGGTATTACCGATTTGATTCGCAAAGAAACCGATATTCCAGTACATCGTGCGGCCGATCCGTTAAGCTGTGTGGCCTTGGGAACTGGAAAATTTTTGGAACAATTAAACGAAAAAGGTTCGCGTTTCTTTAATACCAAAAGCAGATCTTATTAAGATATAAATCACTTACAGCGGGCAGGGTTCTTGGTTAAAAAGGACTTTGTCCGCTTTTTTTTAGAACAGATTTTTTATATATGAAAAAAGATAGTGCATATACGAAGAAAAAAGCAACTTTAAAACGCAGCTATAAAATTTTACCGGCGGTGTTTTTGCTTATATCTGTCTTGCTTATGATGCTTCCATTAGAAGGGCCGGTGGCTTCTATGAAAGCGCTGCTTTCGTATATTTTTATTCCTCAAATCCGTGCGGCGCATGGCATGGCGGAGTATTCCAAAGAAGTAAACGAAGCGATAAAAGGGCTGCTTAATACGCATCAGGAAAATGAAATGCTTAAAACTCAATTAAGCAAAATTCAACTGGAAAATGCTCAAGCAAAAGAAATTTTTGAAGAAAATAAAAGATTGACAGAAGCCTTGCATTTAAAAGCCCCTAATAAATGGAAAGGAATATGGGCTAAAACAGCTTATCGAGAGCCGAGTCAATGGAATAGTGTGGTAGTAGATAAAGGCGCGTCGGACGGTGTACAGCTGCGTGCGGCCGCTGTGATGGAACAAGACGGTCACCCGATTTTGGCCGGGATAGTAATAGAAGTGAACGATAATACGGCCAAGGTATTGCTATTGCGGGATGAAGATTTTTCCGCAGTGGTATATACCAGCGAGTCAAAAGAAGAAGGCCTTTTGGTAGGCGCGGGTGCGGCTGATTTGAAATTAAAGTATTTACCTCTTTTATCTGCCGTGCAAGAAGGAGAATCTGTGTACACTTCTTCTTCCAGCAGTGTGTTCCCGGCAGGAATTTTGGTTGGGAAAATAACAGAAGTAGCCCGTTCAAATGATTTACAATCTTATTTGACTGCTTACGTGAAACCGGCCGCTAACTCCGGTATGGTTCAAGAACTGTTTTTATTAACCAAAGAATAAGGAATTCTCTATGAAAAAGATTTCTTTGCTGATTTTATTTTTTGTGATTGCCACAATTTTGCATTGGGCCTTTATGGCTTTGCTGGGTAATTGGGACATTAGTTTAAATTTGATGCTGGTGTTTACGGTAGCGGTTTGTGCTTTTTTACCGCCGGCCTATGGCTATCCGACTGCATTTATGAGCGGTTTGTTTTTAGATTTTTTTGGTGTGCAATTGTTTGGCCAGCATGCATTTGTTTTTACGTTATGTGCCTTTTTTGTGTACAGTTTAGAAAATCGTTTGGAATTTACATCTGTTGTGCCGCAAATGGTATGTGTGGGATGCTTAACCCTGTTTGCCGCACTTGGAAATTTAATTTTATTAAAAGTTTTTGCCGGATTTTCTGCATGGAACGGAATAGGACCGTTTGTGGGTGGAATTGTAGGAAGTGTTTTGGTAGCACCTGCTATTTTTTGGTTGGTACAGCATGTGCTGGCGGCAAAAAATAAAATTTACTGATGCCTGTTAAAAAAATTATTTTTGATAGCCGTTTAAAATGGTTGTGGGCACTGGCATTGTTGGCAGGTGCGGTGATTGCGCTGCGCTTGATAGATATACAATTACTGCGTCATAATCATTATTTGCAACTAGCCGAACAAAACCGTACACAAATCTTATATCAAACAGCTCCGCGCGGTCGCATTTTTACGGCAGACGGAAAGGCCATCGCAGCCAATGCGCCCTCTTTTGATTTGTATTATTTAGGAGCCGGTCCGAAAGACGAATCTTATTTGTCTAGTCTGGCGCAGGATTTAGCCCCTCGTTTAGGTGTTTCACCAACGAATGTGAAAGAGAAATTAAATCAAGCGCTTCGCAGTGGCAAAGCGGTTGCATTGGCGGAAAATCTATCGCCTAAATCCACGATTGCCCTCAAGGAATTACAACTCTATTTTCCTGGTATTTATTTGTTGGAAGAAAACAAACGCAGCTATCCGTACGGTTCTATGGCCAGCCATTTAATTGGTTATTTGGGTAGTATGGAAGGAAGTGATTGGAAAAACAGAGATATGTCTTTGGACTATCGGTTAGATGCCAAAGTGGGCAAAAACGGACTTGAAAAAAAATTTGAAAAAGAAATGAAAGGTGTAGACGGAGGAGTGTATTTAGAAGTAGATTACCGCGGCCGCGTAAAACGTGTGATTGAAGATCGCAAATGGAAATCCGGCGCAGACGTTTATTTAACGTTGAATTATGAAGTACAACGCGCGGCAGAGAGAGGCCTTAAAAATTCTTTAACGGGAAGGGGTGCTGCAGTGGCGTTGGATCCGCGTACGGGTGAGGTATTGGCATTGGCTACCGCGCCTGCTTTTGAGCCTGAACTGTTTATCCCTTATTCAGACAGTGGCGAAATAAAATCTAAAAAAATCAGTGAATATAATTTAGCTACGCAAGGTATTTATCCGCCGGCGTCCACCTTCAAAGTAATTACAGCTATTGCGGCAATAGAACAAGGTGGTTTTGATCCGCACAAAATTATAAATTGTCCGGGGCATTATGATGCGGGTTCGCGTGTATTTAAATGTTGGAGCCGGCATGGTCCGGTAGATTTTTTTGGCGGAATGGCAGGTTCTTGCGATGTTTATTTTTATACTTTGGCCGCACAAATCGGTCCGGCGCCTATCGAAAGAATACAACGTATGTTTCAATTCGGACAACCTACCGGTATTGATTTGCCAGGCGAAAAATCTGGTAATTTGTATGGTCCCACTCGCCGTGCCCGTAATCGCTCTTTTTGGTTTGTGGGGGATACTTTAAATCTATCCATAGGCCAAGGGGAACTGCTGGTGACACCTATTAAAATGGCACAATACGCCGCAGCCTTAGCCAGCCGCGGAAAGGTATGGAAACCTTATTATTTGGACCGCGTGGTAAATCCGCAAAACGGCAAGATATTGGCAGAGGGGAAATCCGAACAGATAGGCTCTGTAGATATTGCCCCCGCTACGTGGGACTTAATTTATCAAGCATTAAAACACACGGTAGACACGGGTACAGCCCGTCGGGTAAAAATACAGGGACTGGATGTGTACGGTAAAACAGGTACAGCTCAAAATCCGCACGGAAATGACCATGGGTGGTTTCTGGCTTTTGCGGGACGGGAAGGGCAAGCCCCCGAAATAGCGGTGGCGGTATTTGTTGAATTTGGCAAAAGTGGTTCTTCGGTAGCCGGTCCGGTAGCACGTGAAATGTTGGAAGCATATTTTAAAATCAATCCATCGACTAAACAGACTGTCCGAGCAAAAACAGAAGAATTGGGAGAATAATAAGATGCGTTATAGAAGAATCATTGGAAAAAATACTTTTGACAGAGTCTTGTTTGGGGCTATGATGATGCTTGCTTTTTTGGGGCTTCTAAGCATAATGTCGGCTGTAAACAGTTTGGGTTTTTCCAACGCGGTAGTCCGAACGCATTTGATTGCTCTGCCGTTAGGTGTTGCGGCTTTTATGGCAGGTTGGAGTTTTAATTATCAGATTTTTGATGAACAATGGAAACCGTTGTATGGCGTAATCTTGACTTTACTCATCGGGGTATTAATTTTTGGCACGTACCAACGCGGCAGTAAATCTTGGTTTGTACTTCCGTTCTTTTCTTTTCAACCGGCGGAATTATGTCGCGTGCTGACCTTATTTGTTGCAGCCGCTTTTTTGGATCGGCAGGGCCGCGCCATCAGCGATATGCGCACCTTATTCTTATTAGGCGTATTGCTGGTTCCTATATTCGGACTGATTATGATGCAACCGGATTTTTCTTCCGTGGTTATTACCTGTCCGGCTTTGATAGTGCTACTTTATTGCGCCGGAGTGAATGTATTTTATCTTTCGTTGGTTGTCGTTTTCGGAGCCGTTGCGGGATTTTTTATCATCACGTGGACGTATTTGTATTTACATCCGGCATTACGCGATTATGCGTTGTTAAATATCTTTGCTAATTTATCTTCCAATTTGTGGTATATTGTCGGATTTGTATTCTTATTAGCGCTGGCAACCTTTGCGGTTTGGTGGATATTCAAGCAATTGCGCATTACCTTACCTGTATTTTATTTTGTATTGGCGGCAGCTGTTGTATTGGCTGGGTTTTTTGCCGGTGTATTTGTAGACAGACAAATGAAACCCTATCAGCGTAAACGGGTAGAGGCTTTTTTAGCACCGCAATCGGATCCGCAGGGAGCCTCATATAATGTGCTACAGGCTCAAATTGCTATGGGGTCCGGCGGTATTTTTGGAAAAGGGCTTTTTTCGGGGACGCAATCACGTTTGGGGTTTGTACCGGAGAAACATACCGATTTTATTTTAGCCGTAGTTGGAGAGGAGCTTGGCTTGTGGGGTACATTACTGGTATTGGGGCTCTATTTGCTAATTTTATGGCGTATAGTGGTGATTGCTTATATGTCAAGCGATCGATACGGACACTTAATTTGCGGCGGTATTTTTGGTATGTTTTTGACCTATATGCTAATTAATTTTGGTATGTTAATCGGGTTATTTCCGGTGGCGGGGATTCCGCTTCCGTTCATTTCGTACGGAGGATCCAATTTGGTGTCAAGCATGTTGGCGTTGGGCGTAGTCCAATCGGTATATGCCAGACGAATTACGGCGGCCTAAAGCGGAAAAATAGTATGAATGTAGCCCCAAAAATTTATAAAATGCGTATAGTGTTTACTGTGGCTGATGAATGGGACCACAAACGCATTTTTTCGGATTTGCGCGAGATGGTTTTGCGCAGCGGGTTGCCGTTTGAGCCCGCAAAAGTAAATAAAAATTGGCCCAGACTCGCTTATGGTCCTGTTTTGGGATATAAGCAACAGAGTCGGGGAGAATTAGCAGACCTGTATTTTTCTGCTCCCGTAAAAGAAGCAGACACACAGGCTGCGCTAAGTAAGTCCGCACCTGACGGGGTACGCGTTTTGCGCGTGCGGCGTGTACCGTACGCTTTGCCCTCCGTGAGCAATCTAGCGGAAGTAATGCAGTACAGTGTGCAAGGAGATTTTTCTTTCTATACTCCTGCATGCTGCGCGGAGGAGTTTTTCCGCGGGAAACATATATACGTAAAAGTGGAAGCAGCTAACGGGATGAGTGTGCAGCAAGATATGAAACCTTTTATCCTGCGTGTGCGGCAACCACAAAAAGACAAGATAGAGTTGTTTTTGCAGAAATGCGGAGATAAAAGCGCCAAGCCAGAACAGGTGATAGCGGCCTGGTTGAACGTTCCGGTACCGGCAGAAACAGAGTTCACTTTGTCTAAACTTAACTTTATAAGGGAAAAGCTATATTGGCGTGACAGCAACGGAACTTTGCACGCTTTATAGCCAGAGGATTTATAAGATGAACAAAACAACAGAAGAAGCGCCGAAAGTAGAAGTATTAGTAAATACTTCCTTTGAAGAAACGCGCATTGCTATTTTGGAAAATGACCGTATCAACGAACTGATGTGGGAGCGCAGAGGATCTTTAAATATCGTGGGCAACATTTATAAAGCTACCGTGGAAAATGTGTTGCCGGGTATTTCCAGTGCCTTTGCCAATATCGGATATGAAAAAAATGCTTATTTATACATTTCTGATATTTTAGGAGCAGACCGCAAGAACATTGATAAGGTACTCAAAAAAGGCCAGGAAATTATGGTGCAAGTGGTCAAAGATGCCATCGGGACCAAAGGAATGAAAGTGACGATGGATGTCACCTTGCCCGGCAGGTATTTAGTGCTTACGCCGCATCAAAGTTTTGTGGGTGTTTCTAAAAATATAGAAGACAATGAATCGCGCCATAAACTAAACGAGATTATGCAAGAATTGGCGGAAAAACATTTAAACGGTATGGGTTGTATTGTCCGCACCGAAGCGGAAGAAGCTACCAAGGAAGAATTGGAACGCGAGGTAAAATATTTGTACCGCCAATGGCAGTCTATTGTGAAGAAATTTGAAACGTTGCCTTCTCCGGCTCTGCTGCATGAAGATATGGATGCCGTGTTGCAGGTAGCGCGTGATGTGTTGTCTGAAAATGCAAAAGTGTATTTGTTGGATAATCAAAAAGATTATGAACGAGTGTTGGATTTTGTAAAGAAAAATTCACCGGAGCTGGAAGATCGCGTAAAACTTTATAAAGGTAAAACACCTATTTTTGAAGCATACGGAATCGAACCGGAAATTGATAATTTACGCAAAATCAAATTACCCTTGCCTAACGGCGGTAGTATTATCATACAAGAGGCGGAAAGTTTGTGCGCTATTGATGTGAACACCGGGAAATTTACAGGGAGCAAATCCCAGGAAGAAACCGTCACTCAAACCAATATCGAAGCCGCGCAAGAAATTGCCCACCAATTACGCTTGCGCAACATCGGTGGTATTATCGTTATTGATTTTATCGATATGCGCAAAGCTTCCAGCCGCCACCGCGTGGTAGAAGCACTGGCTAATGCCGTGCGCGGAGATCGCGCCAAGATCCGCATTTTGCCCATTACACGTTTGGGGTTGGTGGAAATGACGCGGGAACGCAAGCGTGAAAGTACCGGTAGCTTCATTAGCGAGGAATGTCCGCAATGCCACGGTTCGGGACGTGTTTTATCTGCCGAAAGTATGCGTATTAAAATACAGCGCGAAATCTATGATTTGACGGCAGGCCGTTCGGGTGGAAATTTGCGCGTTGTTTTGCATCCGGTGTTGGCAGAGGCTATCAAAGAAAGACAAGCCGATATTGAAGAAAATATCCGCCGCAGTTTAAAAATTCAATCTGATCCGCAATTATCGTGGGAAGATTATAAGATTGTATTGGAATAAAAAAACTTACCGCACGGGGCTAACCCGTGCGGTACTGCTATGAAAAAGATTCTTTTTTCCTTATTACTATTGTGCGTTTTTGCGGTTCCTTCTGTGTTTGCACAGGGAAAGACCGAGATCCTCGTTTTGGGCAGAAGTAAAGGGAAAGTATCTTCCATGCAATCGGGCGGTCACACCCTGGTAGATGCCAAAGCAGCTGCTAAAAAAATCGGGGGCACGGTAGAGCTGTTTGCCGCTTCCAAACAATTAAAAGTTGCTTTCCCGGGCATGTATGCTATATTAAGTGTTTCACTGCGCGAAGTTATTATTAATGCAGCCACAATTCCTTTACCTACCGAAGTGGTTATTTCCGGCGGAACGATTTATGCTCCGGTGGAATTTTTTATGTTGCCGCAAGTACAAAAAGCATTAAATCGTCAAATTACTTTTCAAAAAAATACGCTCATTGTAGAAAAGAATTATACGCTGTCTTTTGAAAATCTACATCAGCAAACAGAATTGGATCAACTGGTGTTTTGGAGTAAAGGGAAAACAGCTTATACCACCAAACAACCAAACGGACATACCGTGCGCGTGGAATTTGAAAATGCTTTAATCAAACGAAATATCAACCAACGGCCTAAGGATAATTTAATTCGTTCTTACTCTTTATCCCAGCGAGGGGAAAATGCGTTGTTGGAAATCATTTTAGGTAGCAAAGGAAAGGCATGGAAGTTGGCAGAAACTGCCAAAGGTATCACGGTGAATGTGGCAGAAACGGAGCAAAATTTACCTGCTGCCATTCCCACGAAAACTACTATCACAGCCACTTTGCAACCTATGGCAGCACAACCTTTGGAACCCAGTATTACGCAAGACAATGATGAAGAGGAAGCAGAGGAGTTAGATTTGCAGATTTCTGCCGTATCGCCAGACTTACCGGTAATGAATGCGGCCGAGCCGCCGGTTATGACGGCTGCTACGTCGCCTGTTCTGAAATCAAAGAGCCAAGTGCGCATTGTGGTTGATCCGGGGCATGGAGGCAAAGATCCGGGGGCCGCGCGTAAAGGCAGCGCCAGAGAAAAAGATTTAAATTTGGCAGTAGCCAAACACCTATATAATTACCTCAAAAAACAGGGTTTTGAGGTTAAACTCACTCGTGAAAATGATACATTTGTCACCTTGGCGGGACGTAGCAAAATGGCCAATGAATTTAAGGCCGATTTATTTATATCGGTGCATACCAATGCAGCCAAGCGCGGGCAAGCCAACGGATTTGAAGTGTATTTCCGTTCGGAAAAACCAACGGACAAAGACGCGGAAGATATTGCGGCTTTTGAAAACGAAGCATTACAGTATGAAGAAACGCATTACAGTTTTGTAGATAAACTCTTACAATCCCTTGCCAAAAACGAATACATGAACGAAAGTTCTAAACTGGCCAGCCACGTGCGTAATTATGTGTATAAAGAGCCGGGTATCGGCATTGCGGTCAATCAAAATAATGCGGTTAAGCAAGCTAACTTTTATGTGCTGCGCGGTGTGCAAGCGCCGGCTATTTTGGTGGAAATGGGCTATATCAGTAGCCCCAAAGATCGTGCCCGCTTGAATAATAAATCTTCTCAAAAGCACATGGGCGAAGGTATCGGAAAAGGGGTAGTGACGTACCTTAAACAAGAAGGGAAAATTAAATAAAATTTAATTTTAAAAAACCCCGCTATTAAGCGGGGTTTTATTTTGTTTAAGCCGTTTTAAAATGCTTTTAACTTGCAGAAAGCATCTCTGTATTCTTCCATCGTGCCACTGGGTTTGGTGGCAATGATGCTATCTGTAAATTTAATAGATCCATCGGGTGTGTAGCGGGAGAGTTGTATTTTGGTTGGATATTCATTGACTCGCATAAATTCGGAAACCATATAATCGTTTTCACCACATTTGGTTTGTTCGCAATTAATTTTATCATTGTTTTTGCTACGCTTTTGACAGGCACTTAAATCGTCATCTGCGGAAACTTGGGCGGTACTTTTGGGGATGTCGGCCGTGTAAGCAAAGACGGTGATCTTTTTGCCTATTTTATTAGCGGGTGAAAAAGTATAAAAGGTACCGGAAAAGTTTCTCTCGGGTGCGCCGGTTTGTATGTATTTATCTCCGAAAAAAGAGAGATTAGCGGGTACTTCCGCCCAGGCGAGTGAAATAACGCTCAACCATAAAACAGTGAGTAAGAATAATACTTTTTTATTCATATTTTCTCCTATTGGATTTGTTATAGTATAGCACAAAATTTAGGTACAGTCTATTTTAACGGTGGAAATAATCTTTTTTACCGGCGTGTTTTGACACGTAAATTGATACAATATAGGCATGAAACAATGTCTGCAATTGTTGCTCATTTTTTCCAAAATCGGCTTATTTACCTTAGGCGGCGGATATGCGATGCTGCCGCTCATTGAATCGGAAATTACAGACAAGCATAATTGGATTTCTAAAAAAGATTTTTTGGACTTGACCGCTCTTTCTCAAGCTGCGCCGGGTATTTTTGCCGTTAATATGGCTATTTTTGTTGGATACAAATTGCGCGGATTGCGCGGCGCAATTTGCGCTGCATTAGGGACAGTGATACCGTCATTTGTCATTATTTTACTGGTGGCGCTTTTCTTTCATCACTATCGTGATAATCAAATCATAGAACGTATTTTTAAAGGTATTCGTCCGGCGGTGGTGGCGCTGATTGCGGTGCCGGTTTTCCGTTTGGCTAAAAGCGCGGGCATCACGTTGAAAACGGTTTGGTTTCCTGTTTTTTGTGCGCTACTGGTGTGGCTGATGCACGTTTCTCCCGTATATGTTGTATTGATGGCGGGACTTGGCGGGTATTTGTGTTGTAGAGGGGTTCACTCATGATTTACGCACAGGTATTTTGGACGTTTTTTAAAATAGGGCTATTTAATTTCGGCGGCGGTTATGCCATGATTTCTTTTATTCAAAATGAAGTGGTTTATAAACATGCCTGGCTCAGCAGTGCCGAATTTACCGATATTGTGGCAATTAGCCAAATGACACCGGGCCCCGTTGGAATTAATATGGCTACCTATACCGGTTATGCCGCAACGGGCAGTGCATGGGGCAGTGCGCTTGCTACACTGGCGGTGTGTTTGCCGTCGTTTATCATTATGATTTTGCTGGCGGAATGGTTTCTAAAACACCGCGAAAACAAACCGGTTAAAGCAGTTTTTAAAGGGCTCCGTCCAGCGGTAGTAGGGCTAATAGCGGCAGCGGCATTGGTGCTTTGTAATAAAGAAAATTTTGTGGATGGAAAAAGTGTAGTGCTTTTTATGTTGGCGTTTATTTTGACGGCACGCTACAAGCTGCATCCGATTAAACTTATCTTGGCTGCCGGTCTGTGCGGATATCTGATGTACTAATTAAATTGTAAATTTGTAAACCCGCTCTACCGAGCGGGTTTTTTGTATGGGACTAAAGGCCTAAAAGTTAGTTAGGACTAAATTTATTTGTTAGTTAAGGCTAACTTTTGCTATAATAAATATATCAAAGGAGAGAAAAATGAAAAATAACTTAGTAAAAATAATGATTGCCGGACTGATGGTGGGTATTTTCAGTATCAGTTCTTATGCGGCCACTATGGGCAAAACCGAAGTAAATGTGGGAAAGATATTAAACCAAAAAATCTTTCGTTTGCAAAGAGAACACCTGTCTAAATCCGCCAAAACAATCAAAGCACGGTGGAATATCTACGATACGAAGAAAGTTTCGCGCCGCCAAGTGACGGTGTTCGTTCTGTGGGGGAAACCTACTTTGGTGGAGACTACCTGCCGCGCGATTGTAAACAATGGGTTGTTGTATGTGGCGCAATCTTGCTATGAGCCCGTGCGTGAATCTAATCAATACCAGCAATGGTTAGGCAGCAAACTAGTATTAGAAAATGCCGAATACGAATTAGATCAACCTACAGATGAACAAAGCGGTTTTGTGATTTTTGAGTTGCCCACTTTACCTAGTGAAACGCAAAGCAAATTAGATTGTCGTGCTTAAAATTTGGGAGCCCTTAAGGCAGTGCCGCTACCGCTATGGTGGCGGCATTTTTAATTTGCGGGGGTAGCGTCTTCGTTTTCCGGAGTATATTTCAAATCAAGTTTGGCAAACACGGCCCCGCGGTTTTCATTAAGCCAGCGGCGATGCGCCTTGTAGTCGGGGCAGTATTGTGCAACCAGTTGCCAGTATTCCGTGCCATGATTCATGTGTACCAGATGTGCCAGTTCGTGCACGATTAAATAATCGCGTATGGCTTCGGGCATTTTGATAATGCGGTAGGTGTAATTGATATTCTTTTTGGCAGAGCAACTGGCCCACAAGGTTTGCTGATCTTTAATGACAATGTTGTTATATTCCACGCCCATTTTGGCGGCCCACTGAGCGGTTTTGGCTTTGAGCACTTCGGCGGCTTTGTCGTGAAGCCACTTTTCCATCAGCGCATTGGGATCGGTTTGCTGGTTTTGCAGATAAATGTTAAACGTGTCACCCGCAAAATCAATCCCTTCTTCTTGGTCGGGGGTTAAATGTACACGTGTATTGTAGAGTTTCCCCTGAAAAAGGACTTTGCCGCTCTCGGTTTCGGCGTTTTCACCTGCTCCGCCGAACACTTCGGGCATCTCTTTTTTCAGGCGCTCAATGAAAAGTTTGACGTCGCTGACGACGCTATCTGTATCTGCCATAACTTTATTATAGCAATTTGCCCGCTATAGACAGAAAAAATAAATGGAAAACTATGCTATATTTTATACAATACTCTTATATTGCAGGAGGATGGCACAGTGAATCCAGAAAATACGGAAAATTTAAAGAAGACACCGTTATGCGGCGCTTGTTTAGAAGCAGGCGGTAAAATGGTGGACTTTCATGGTTGGTTTTTACCTGTTCAATTTGACAGCATTTTAGCCGAACATAAAGCCGTACGCGAGGCGGCCGGTATGTTTGATGTATCTCATATGGGACAAATATGGGTAGAAGGCAAAGATACCTGGAAATTTTTGCAATACGTCAATACCAATATCATCAAACGCACGCAATTCAAAGGGACATATTCTCACATTGTGAACGAAAAGGGATATATTATTGATGACGCAATTTCTTTTGCCCTCGCTACCGATAAGTATTTGGTAATTGTCAATGCGGCTTGTATTGATAAAGACGTGGCATGGTTTTACAAAAATGCAGCTGGATTTGATGTTAAAATCACCAATGACAGCGATAACTGGGGCATGATTGCCTTGCAAGGCCCCAAAGCCATTGAATATGCGTCGGCTCTAATCCCTGATGTAAAAGAAATGGCGCGTTTCACGATTAAAGAAATTGGATTATTCGGCGCGCAAGGATATGTCACCCGTACCGGATATACCGGTGAAGACGGCGTAGAAATTATGTTGCCTCCGCGGGCGATTGTACACTTGTGGGATGAATTAAAAGCCGCCGGTGTAAAGCCGTGCGGGCTCGGCGCACGAGATGTGCTGCGTTTGGAGGCGGGATATTTACTTAATGGCGTAGATGCCACCGGCAAACAAACCCCGTACGAAGCCAACTGCGGCTGGGTAGTTAAATTAGATAAAGACTATTTTATAGGACAAGACGCTTTGTCTGCTCAAAAAGTAAAGGGTATGGAGCGCCGCTTAACAGGTTTTGTATTGACTTCACCTGGCGTACCGCGCGAAGGATGCAAAATTTTTAAAGAAGGAAAAGAAATAGGCGTGGTGACAAGCGGTACTTTTTCGCCGTTATTTAAAGGGATAGCCATGGGTTATGCCGATACGGATTTGCAAGAAGGAGACACTGTAGAAATTGAAATACACGGTCGGTTAATTTCGGCTAAAAAAGTTAAAACACCGTTTTATCAAAATCGGGTATAAGGAGAATCTATGCACACTGCAGAAAATAGTAAATATGCTAAAACACATGAATGGGCTTATATGGATAATGGAGTAGTCACCGTCGGTATTAGTGAGTATGCTCAGCAAGAAATTGGCGATATTGTTTTTGTGGATTTACCCAAAATCGGGACGGCTGTCCAGGCCGGACAAAATTGCTGCGTGATTGAATCTGTCAAATCTGCCAGTGAAATTTATGCGCCTGTCAGCGGTGAAATTGTAGAAGTTAATGAAGCAGTTAATGCTGATCCTGCCGTAGTAAACCGCGCCGCACACGGGGACGGCTGGCTTTTTAAAATCAAAGCCGCTAAACCCGAAGAATATGATGGCCTGCTTGATTTAAAAGCTTACAAGGAAACGTTAGATAAATAATAAGTCCCCGCCCGTGGGCGGGGATTTTTAGAGAATTTTATGTTTACACCTCATACCGAAGAAGATAAAAAGATTATGCTTCAAAAAATCGGTGCGGCAAACATACGGGAGCTGCTAGCGCAAATCCCGTCTGATTTGTTGTACCCTGCTTTTAATCTGCCCGTTGCGCTTACGGAACAGGCACTTACCCGTCACTTACAAGAGTTGGCCGGCAAAAATAAACCGGTTTTCAATTTCATCGGTGCGGGTTGTGAAGAGCATTTTATTCCGGCGGCAGTCAATGCACTGAGCAGTCGCGGAGAATTTTTAACTGCTTATACGCCCTATCAGGCCGAAGCCAGCCAAGGAACTTTGCAAACGATTTACGAATTCCAAAGCTGCATTTGCTCTCTGTTTGATATGGATGTTTGCAGCGCTTCTCACTATGACGGTGCAACAGCCTTGGCAGAAGCTGCCGCGGCTTGCTTGCGGGTGAATAACCGCCACAAACTTTTATACTCTGCCGGACTTCATCCGCACTACAAAGAAGTTTTAAAAACGTATTTGAGATATGTGCCGGAGCTGAAAATGGAAGAAATTCCACTTAAAAACGGTACGACAGATTTGGCCGTATTACAAGAAAAACTTACACCGGAAGTATCGGGCTTTTTGGTGGCCGGTCCGAATTTCTTTGGACAATTGGAGCCACTGGAAGATATTGCAGAGCTCGTGCATAAAGCGGGCGCGTTGCTGGTGGCGGTTGCAAAACCGCTGGCCTTGCCTTTACTGCATACACCCGGTCAGTACGGTGCCGATTTTGCGGTAGCCGAAGGGCAACCTTTAGGAAATTCTATGAGTTTTGGCGGACCGGGACTCGGAATTTTTACTTGCCGCAAAGAGTTTGTGCGCCAAGTGCCGGGACGTATTGTGGGCATGGCCAAAGACAAAAATGGCAAGCGCAGTTTTGTGCTTACCTTGCAAGCGCGCGAGCAACATATTCGTCGCGAACGCGCCGCCTCTAATATCTGCTCCAACCAAGCGCTTTGTGCGTTAAATGCCGTTATTTACATGACACTGCTGGGGCCCGAAGGGTTGCGCGAAGTAGCTGAACTAAATTTAGAAAAAGCACACCGCTTGGCCGAACTACTGAAGGCCGACGGGCATAAACTGAAATTTGACGGTTATTTCTTTAATGAATTTGTAGTGGAGCTGAATATGCCCGCCAAACAAGTGATTAAGAAACTGGCCAAAAAAGGTATTGCCGCCGGATACGATTTGGGCGAAGTAAGCAAAGAACTTAAAAATTGTTTACTGGTTTGTGTGACAGAAACCAAAACAGAGGCCGATTTGCAAGCATACGTCGAAGCGTTGAGGGGGTTTTAATATGCAAGAAATTTTAGAAATGAATAAACTAAGCATTGAAAAATCCCACGCGGGACGGCGCGGTGTACGGTTTGAGAAGCCGCAGTTCAGCCCGGACAAATATGTTCCGGCTAAATACTTGCGCAAAAGCATAGATCGTTTGCCGGAAATGACAGAACAGGATACGGTGCGTCATTTTACCAATTTGTCGCGGCAGAATTATTGTTTGGATAGCCATTTTTATCCGCTTGGTTCCTGCACAATGAAATATAACCCCAAATCTTATGACCGCTTAAGTGCGTTGGACGGATTTGCACAAGCTCATCCGTTTGCACCGGAAAGCGTAGTACAAGGGACATTGGAGGTGTTGTATAACCTGCAAGAGCTGTTGAAAGAGATTACGGGGCTTTCCGCTTTTACCTTGCAACCGGCGGCCGGAGCGCATGGGGAACTGACCGGTATTTTAACGGCGCGTGCTTATTTCGCGGCCAAGAAAGATAAAAAACGCACCGAAGTAATTGTGCCCGATACCGCGCACGGAACAAACCCCGCTACGTCCAATATGGCCGGATATAAAGTGATTAATATTCATTCCGGTCCCGATGGGCGTGTGGATTTAAATGCCTTGCAAAATGCTTTATCAGAGCGCACGGCAGTTGTTATGTTGACGGTGCCCAATACCGTTGGACTTTTTGAAAAAGATATCCGTCAAATTGCGGACATGGTGCATAAGGCAGGGGCGCTTTTGTATATGGACGGTGCCAATTTTAATGCGTTAATCGGTATAGCTAAACCGGTTGATTTCGGTGTAGATATTATGCATTTAAATTTGCATAAAACCTTTGCAGCTCCGCACGGTGGGGGCGGACCGGGTTCGGGTCCGGTGGGCGCGGTAGCCCATGTGGCGCCGTTCTTACCTAAGCCGCTCATTGAAAAATTACCGAACGGCACGTTTACGTTGCACGGTAAAATGCCGAAAAGTTTGGGCAAAATGAAATCTTTTTACGGTAATATCGCCGTGTGTTTGCGTGGGTATGCGTACTTGCGCCAATTTGACGGGAATACACTTAAAGAGATTGCCGAAAATGCGGTACTTAATGCCAACTATATGCGGGTACTTTTAAAAGATGCATTCCCTGCATTTTTTGATACGGTTTGTATGCACGAATGTGTGCTTACGATTCAGAAGGATAAAATGAATGGTGTGCATACTACTGACGTAGCTAAGCGCCTGTTGGATTATGGCTTTTATGCACCGACCATTTATTTCCCGCTTATTGTACCGGAAGCGATTATGATTGAGCCGACGGAAACAGAAAATCGCGATGCGCTGGAAGCCTTTGCAAAAGCGCTTTGTGTGATTTTTGAAGAAGCACAAAAGGAGCCGCAGCTGGTAAAAGAGGCCCCGCATAATCAGCCGGTTTGCCGTATTGATGAAGTAGGGGCGGCGCGCGAGCCGAATTTGCATTGGTAAAATGGCAACGCAATTACTGACGCCGGCTTTGACGGTCTTTGAACAAATGGCAGTAGATGAAGTGCTTGCGCATCAAGAGCAAGAGGAACCTGTTTTGCGTTTCTATCATTGGACGACAGGGCCGGCAGTCACCTTTGGCTATTCTCAGTTTTTTAACGCTGTGCGCAAGCAAATTTTACCTGAGCAAGGCCCTTTTTGTAGACGTCCTACCGGCGGCGGGATTGTATATCACGGAACTGATTTAACTTTTAGCTTAATTTGCAAAAGCATTGCCCGCCCCGGTGAAATTTATGCTCGTTTACACGGAGCTATTGAACTAGCCCTGGCCCAAGCACAATTGATGCAAAGTACTTTGCAGGGAGCGGTCAGCGCGGAAAAATATGCTCCAGTACACAATGGAATAGCCAATGGCTGTTTTGCTAATCCCGTGCAAGATGATTTGATGGTAAACGGACAGAAAATTTTGGGGGGAGCCATTCGTCGTTTCGGGTCGCGGATTTTGTACCAAGGCTCTTTGCAATGTCCGGATGCGCGGACTAATCCGTTATTTCGGCGCGCAGTAATGCAGGGGGTGGCCTCGTTCTTAGAAACAGATTTTAAAACGGTTGCTATATCAACCGAACTTTTACAAAAAGCGCGGGAGTTGGCGGTAAGTCAATATCAAGACAGCGCCTGGACAGAAAAATTTTTATGAAGAAAATACTTAAATTAATCATAGCCCTTTTATTATTACCGACTGCCTTTTTTGTAGTGGTGGAAACGGGCAGTGCTTTTTTCAATGTGCTCAGAGATTTCCATGTGGCGGTAGGATTACTGGCCGGCGCGGTACTGTATTGCGTGATTCATTTCGGCGGATATAAATTTGAAAAGATGTATGTCTGGGGACATGAAGCGACACATGCAATAGTGGCTATGTTGTGTGGCTTTCGTGTACATTCCATCACGGTAAATCAAGAAGATGGTAATGTGAAAATGGACCGCATTAATGCGGCCGTAGTGCTTGCCCCATACTGTGTGCCTCTGTATGCTATTTTGACGGGATTTATCTATTTGGGACTTGATTTGTTTATGGATGCTTCGCAGTACCGTGCGGTATTTGTATTTATTGTCGGGTTTTTTATGGCTTTCCATTTTGTACAGACATTTCAGACTTTGTGGGAAGTAGATCAGCCTGATTTGACGATGGCTGGCGGACGTATTTTTTCATCTGTTATTATTATATTGTTTAACGCTGCGGTGCTGGTTTTAGTGTTAAAATTATTATTTCCTCAACGGGTGCAATTATTGACCATGGGCAGTAATATATTGCTGAGCACCTGTAAGGCTTGGAAAATGATTGGGGAAATATTCTGGTCTTGGATTTCAACCAAATGGCATAATGTATGACCGAGCAAGAAAATTCTTCTGTTTCTTCTTCACCCAAACAAACGCACAAAAGGCGTTGGATGATCGGCCTGTCAAAAATTTTGCTTAAATTTCTATTGCTTTTGACGATGATTTCTTTTTTGGCATTATCCTTGCTTTGGATAGCCATTGTCAAACTGTTTAATGCGCAGCAAATCAGCGAAGCCATAACCTCTCAAGTACAAACTGTTTTTAATCGGCCTGTTCAGATAGGATCTCTTGATTTAAAGTTTTTTAACACAGTAGAACTAAAAGGCTTTGCCGTACTGGATACGGAAGTTCAACCCGGTTTACCCTTTATATCTGCCGAATCTGTATTGATTCGGTATAAACTATTACCGCTTTTGGAGCATCAATTAATTATAGATGAAATCACCTTAAACAAGCCTCGTTTTGAGGTATTGCGCTCCGAAGAAGGTAAATATAATATCCCAACTATTCACATGCCGCGCAACAATCAGACTACTTATGTAGATAAAAAAACAGGTCATAAATGGCAAATACACATTGAAGATTGGAGTATCAAAGAAGGCGTAATTAGTGTTAAGGATATTAAAAGTGGCGGCGCACATGCTATTTATGGTTTAAATGTGCATTTCAATAAACTTAATTTTAGTGATTGGTCTTCTTTTGAGTTGGAAACAGTTTTGCGCAATAAATGGAAAGGGCATATTTCTGATTTAGAAATATATGGACAAGGGGAAATCAATTTTGCTCAATTTAATTGGGAAAAATTTGCGTTGCGTGAATTTAAGACGCAAGTGGCGATATTTCAAAAACCGGTTAAAATGAGTATTGATTTTCAAAATTTGTTGAATCCGGCTTTCACAGTGACGGCAAACACTCCCGAATTTACGCCGGAAAATCTGTCTGTCTTTGACGAAAACTTACCTCCATTTCGTGTGCCCACTTCCGCCATCACGCTTAAGGGACATTTAGATAAATCCTACACGCAGTTTCTATTGGAAGAAGCTACTTTAAAAAGCAAAGAAATTACCGCTACGGCTTCCGGAGATATGGATTTTTCAGCTAATCCTTTCGTGGCAAATTTACAATTAAAAACAGGTTGGATTGATTTGGCTAAATTTTCTACGTATTATCCGGCGGTTAAGAAATTTAAACTGACAGGGCAGGGGATGTTGTCGGCCAAAGTTTCACGTAAAGGAGATAAAAATAATCTTTCTGTGGTGGAAATCAATGCTAAAAAATCGTCTGGTTCTTTTTGGGGATTTGAAGCAAAAGACGTCAGCGGCAACTTTACCGCAAAGCAAAATTTTACGGATTTATATGCTCAAACTACAGACGGGACATTACAGGTCGCAAACAGTATTTTTGAAAAATTACAATTAACCGCTTCTTACCGAAAAGGCAATGTGTATGGATATATCGGTTCGGCGCTACTCAATGAAGTACCACTAAAATTAAGATTGTCTATTAATAACATTAAAAAGGATAGCCGCACGATTGATACTTCAATTTATTTGCAAACCTTTGATCCGATGAAATTTATCGGGGTGGTAGGAGATTTTGTAGATGTAATCTCGGCCATTTCCACAGAACCCTCCGAGCCGAGCCCCGTACAAACAGGTGATTTGGCGTGGATGCGCAATTTTCGGGATCGTCTGCCGGAATTTATGCCCAATTTTTCGGGTACTTTGTACGCGGATACTTTTACGAGCAATGTGCTATCAGGTGAACAATTTAACGCTGAATTTGACTTAACAGGATTATTGCCCGGAGCTACCCAATTAAATGGTACACTGGATATGCGGCTAGGAAAAGGGGTTATTCACCAGATGGAAAAAGTGGCCGAAGAACAGGAAGCGTTAAACGTCACCTTCACGCCGTTTATCATGCTGCATCGTATGGAAACAAGCGGAAGTTTCAAAGTCGGAGAAGTATTAAAAGATGTAGCCGTAGATGAAATGGCTGCCTCAGTGGACTTTAAAAACGGTACAATGATTATAAATAATGCTTTTACGCAAGGCCCGGTTATCTCTGCAGCAATATCAGGTTGGACCGATTGGGTGCGTGAAACATTTGAACTAGTAGTTTGGACCATGATTACACCGTCTTCCCGCCGCGGAATTTTAGCGGAGAATTTGACGGATGAAAATGGAAACCCGGCACTGGCATTTAAAATATCTTCATCTATGTTAAAGCCGAAAGTAGAAATGCTGCGAGCCAAAAAAACCAATACACAAATTCAGGATGCGCGTAAACGTGGGTTGCGCACCGAATTTAAAAAAAGTAGCGAATTTATAAAAGGAGAATTCAATGCCAAGAAATAATTTAGATTTATTATCACTTTTGCAGGAGCATGGAGCTGTAGTGGAAGGGCATTTTGAAATGCCGTCGGGTTTTCACAGCCAGACTTATATTCAAACGTCTTTGCTTTTGCAGCATCCGCATTTAGCGCAAAAAATTGCACAAGCTATGAGCGAGAAATTCCCGGCTAAGGCGGATGTAGTAATGGCTTTAACTCCGTCCAACTCCGTACTTGCTCAAGAAGTGGCGCGCGTGCGCGGGGTGCGGGCTATTTTCGCTTCTAAAGATGATAATGGCCAAATGATTTTAAAGCATAACTTTACCATTAAACCTGGCGAAACAGTTTTGCTGGTGGACGACGTGACGGTCGGCGGACGCAAAGTGCTTAAAGCACAAGAACTGGTGGAAACTGCCGGCGGAAAAGTGATTGGTATTTCCGTAATGGTGGACCGCTCTATGGGTATTTTGCCGCTTGAAATTCCGTTGCGTGCACTGCTTTCTTACCCGATACAAACCTTCGCGGCCAAAGATTGTCCGCTCTGCAAATCCGGTATGCCGGTACAAGAAATTGACCAGATAAAGTAGGAGCTTTGCATGATAGACATCACGCTTAAACCCAAAGAACAACGCCGTATTGCCGCGGGGCATTATTGGATTTTCTCTAATGAAATTGCACACTTAGACACCTCTATTGAGCCCGGCACTTTGGTGCGTGTGTTAGATAGCGAGGGTAATTGTGTAGGGACCGGATTTTTTAATCCGCACAGTTTAATTGCCGTGCGACTCGTGCAAAAAGGACCGGAAGAATTATCCGACAATTTTATTTTTGAGCATTTAGATTTGGCCTACGATTACCGCAAAGAAATCGGCGTGCGCAAATACGGACGTATGTGTTACGGTGAGAGTGATCAAATGCCCGGGCTAATTGTGGACCGCTACGGAGATGTTTTGGTAGCGGAAATTTTGACGGCCGGTATGGAAAAACAAAAAGATGCCATTACCTCCGCACTTAAAAAGATTTATAAACCCAAAGGTATTTTGTACCGCGCAGATAGCGCGTTTCGCGGGCTGGAGGGACTGGGCAATACGCCCGATATCGTCGGAGAAGTGCCCGATACAGTGCAAATTGAAGAAAACGGCGTTAAATACGAAGTGCCTTTGCGCGTCGGACAAAAAACCGGATATTATTATGACCAACGCGAAAACCGCGCTTTCTTAAAGCCGTATTTCAAAGATAAACTCGTGGTAGATTTATATTCCTATATTGGCTCATTTGGTATTACGGCGGCGCTGGCGGGTGCGGCGCAAGTATGGGGCGTTGATTCCTCTGCCGCGGCAGTTGAATTTGCCAATAAAAATGCCGAGCTTAATGGTGTAAAAGACATTGCCGTGTATCACCGCGATGATGCCGAGCGCGTTTTGTCT
>Ga0310690_10003304_pt1 | contig 24408 bp, 19 predicted proteins | sample AusTroGonzalo_MG_2_FD_207661 | JGI IMG/M metagenome (GOLD analysis project Ga0310690, IMG submission 207661) | Bovine rumen microbial communities from tropical cattle in Woodstock, Queensland, Australia - Gonzalo_04 (v2) (version 2) | ecosystem: Host-associated > Mammals > Digestive system >... | reverse complement strand
GGCCGATTTTCCGCTGTACCGGCTGCCGGGCGTGGATTTCTCCATGAGCCTGATAAACATTGAGCTGAGTGCACAGTTCTTTGTCTATTTAAAGGTATCGGTGCTCTGCGGTGCGGTGCTGGCTTTCCCTTACATTATCTGGGAGATTTGGAAATTCATTTCCCCGGCCCTGTACCAGAACGAGCGAAAAGCCGTCCGGGGAGCCTTCACACTGTCTTCCGGCCTGTTTTACCTGGGCGTGGCCGTAGGCTATTTTGTGGTATTACCCGTGTGCCTGATGTTCTTTGTGAACTTCTCGGTGAGCGACACCATCGTCAATACCATTTCCCTGAGCTCCTACATGAGCCTGTTCATGTCCATGGTGTTCCTGATGGGCCTCCTCTTCGAATTCCCCACCGTCATCGTAGTATTGTCCGGCCTGGGCATCGTGGACCGCAGCCTGCTGCGCAGGGGAAGGAAGTACGCCATCGTGGCCACGCTGCTGCTGGCGGCCATCATCACCCCCAGCGACCCTTTCTCCATGTTTGTGCTGGCCATCCCGCTGTACGGCCTGTATGAGTTGTCCATTATCCTTTGTAAGAAGGCATGATTTCCGTTAACAACGTCACCGTATCGTTTGGCAGCTGGAACCTTCTGGACTGCGTGAACTTCCATATCAGCGACGGAGACAAAATCGGCCTGGTAGGGAAGAACGGCGCCGGAAAGAGCACCCTTATGAAACTCATCACGGGGGAGCAGGCGCCCACTTCCGGCAGCATCGAGAAACCCGCGGGGGTGCGCATCGGCTATCTGCCCCAGATCATGGAGCACCACAAGGGACGCAGCGTACTGGAAGAAGTCCTCACCGTCTTCGATTTCTTGAGTGAGATGGAGGCCGAGGTAACCCGCATCACCACCCAGCTGGGGGAGCGGACCGACTATGAATCGGCCGATTATGCCCGCCTCATCGACCGCCTGAACGAGCTGAACGACCGCCTGGCCCTGGAAAGCGGACTTTCCCCGCAGGCACAGGCTCAGAAAGTGCTTTTCGGCCTGGGATTCAAGGCCGATGAACTGGACCGCCATACCGAAACCTTCAGCCAGGGATGGAACATGCGCATCGAGCTGACCAAAATCCTGCTGGCAGCCCCCGACGTGCTGCTGCTGGACGAACCCACCAATCACCTGGACATCGAATCCATCGAATGGTTCGAGGATTATCTGAAAGCCTTCCGCGGCAGCGTGCTCCTGGTGTCCCACGACCGCAAGTTCCTTGACAACGTGACCAGCCGCACCGTGGAAATCCTGCTGGGACACATCCACGACTATAAAGTACCTTACAGCCAGTACGTTACGCTGAGGGCCGAGCGTCTGGCCCAGCAGACCGCCGCCTACGAGAACCAGCAGCGGATGATAGAAAAGACCGAAGATTTCATCAACCGCTTCCGCTACAAGCCCACCAAGAGCAACCAGGTGCAGTCCCGCATCAAGGCCCTGGAGAAGCTGGAGCGCATAGAGATAGACGAGACCGATTCCAGCCGGATGGCCCTGAAGTTCCCGCCGGCCGAACGCTCGGGAGACGTGGTATTCAAGGGCACGGACCTTACGGTGGGATACCCCCAGAAAGTGGTGTTCCGGGACGCTCAGATAGAGATTAAACGCGGGGAGAAAGTGGCCCTCATCGGCCGCAACGGAGAGGGAAAGACCACGCTCATGCGTGTGATTATGAGGGAGTTGGACCCCATTTCCGGAGAAGCCCACGTGGGACATAACGTACACATCGGCTATTACGCCCAGAACCAGGAAGACATCCTGGACCCCTCGGAGACGGTACTGGGCACCCTGGACCGCATTGCGGTGGGGGATATCCGCACCAAACTGAGGGACCTGCTGGGCGCCTTCCTCTTCAAGGGAGAGGATATCGACAAACGGGTTTCCGTCCTGTCCGGAGGAGAAAGGGCCCGCCTGGGCATGGCCAAACTGATGCTTTCTCCCTATAACGTACTGGCGCTGGATGAACCCACCAACCACATGGACATCCGCTCCAAAGACGTGCTCAAAGAGGCCCTGAAGCGCTTTGACGGCACTTTGATCGTGGTATCCCACGACCGTGACTTCCTGGAAGGCCTGGTTGACAAGCTGTATGAATTTAGGGACGGCCAGGTGAAAGAGCATCTGGGCGGGGTAGAGGACTTCCTGCGCCGCCGCAAGCTGGAAAGCCTGCAGGAGCTGGAGCGCAACGCCCCGGCGGCTGTTCAGGAAACGGTAAAGGCCGATAAAACGGTTTCCCAGCAGCAGTTCCAGGCACAGAAAGCTTTGAGCAAGGAGCAGCGGAAACTGAAAAACCGGGTAAATTTCCTGGAACAGGAGATTGAGAAACGGGAAAAAAGGATGAAGGAGATAGAAAAGGTGCTGGGGAATCCCGGCCCCAAAGACGACATCATGGAACTCACCAGGGAGTACCTGGAGCTGAAACGTGCCCTGGATGCCGACACCGAAGAATGGACCGAACTCATGGAAAAAATAGAAGGATAATACATATGAAAACACTGTTTAAGAGCATTTTTTCAATTATTATTTGCAGTATTGCTTTAAGTAATTCCGCAGTGGCCCAACCGCTGTTTGCCACGCAGCCTCAGGGTAACAAGCCCTGCGAAGTGGGAGGCTTCAACGCCGTGTATGTATCCGGCAAAATGGAAGTGACGCTGCTGCCCGGAGACTGCGGCGTAACCCTGCATGCCGACCAAGCCCTCATTTCCTACATCCAGGTGAGCGTGCGGGACAGCACCCTGTGCATTGATTATAATGAAAAGGCGGTGCCCAACGACGTCAAGAAAATCTACCGTGGCCGCAATGCTCCCACGCCCATCCTCCGGGCCAGTGTTTCCATCCCGTCGCTGAATGGCATCACCGCCACGCAAAACGCCATCATCCACGGCGAGGGCACCATTTCAGCCGGGAATTTAGAAATGATCCTGACCGACAAATCCATCGTGAAAGACCTGAAGCTGGAGGCCGAATCGGCCAAATTACGGATGACCAAGAACAGCCAGGCCGACTTTAACCTGCTGGTGGAATCCCAGCTGGAACTGTCCCTGGACGGTGCCAGCCAGCTGAAATTGCGCTACAAGGCCCGCAATATGCTGCTGCACCAGACCGGGAGTGCCACCGCCATCATGGATGGAGAAAGCTCCACGGCCACTTGTGCCATCGGCAGCATGGCAAAGAGCCGCATGAACCACAACGGCAATGTGCTGGTACTGGATGCCGGCGGCAGTGCCGACATCACCCTCTCCGGAGAGATGGGAGACCTGACGCTTGGCGTGGATAGGACGGCCCGTGTGGATGCCCTGGAAATGAACGCCAAGCGCGTAAAGGCCGACCTGAACGGCTGGAACCATGCCTATGTCCACGCCGAAGAGTTCCTGGGCGTGAACTTGAACGGGGGCAGCGCCCTCTATTATACCGGTGTGCCCGCCATCCAGGTGGGTAAGATTGTGAAATCTACCTTTGCTCCCTACGAAGAACCCGAGAAAAAATGATACTTGACTCCCATATCGACACCCCGTCCAAACTGGTTAAGGAACGGCGGGATATCGGCATCGACAACCCCGGTGCCCACGTGGACTTTCCCAAAATGAAGGCCGGAGGCGTGGACGGTGCCTTCTTCGCCCTTTACACCGCGCCGGAGATGCCGGCCGACTCCGCCACACGCTATGCGCTGGAGATGCTCTCGGCCACCTATGACGCCTGTGAAGCCAATGCCGACTATGCCAGCCTGGCTTTCGGCCCCGAAGACGTGGGAGAAAACCGCAAAAACGGCCTTATTTCCGTTTTCCTGGGCATGGAGAACGCAGCGCCCATCCAGGAGAGCTTGTCGCTCCTGCGCACGTTTTACCGGCTTGGCGTGAGCTATATGACCCTTACGCACAACGGAGACAATGCCGTGGCCGACAGCGCGGCCGAAGGGAAGCGTTGGGGCGGCTTGAGCCCGTTCGGCAGGGAAGTGGTGGCCGAGATGAATGCCATGGGCATGATGGTGGACCTGTCACATGCTTCGGACAAGACCTTCTGGGATTGCATCGAGCTTTCCAAGGCTCCGGTCATTGCCACCCACTCCAGCTGCCGCGCCCTGTGCGGACACCGCCGGAACCTGACCGACGACATGTTGAAGGCGCTGGGGGAGAAGGACGGATACGTGGGGATCAACTTCTATCCCTACTTCCTGTCGGACCGCTACGATGAGAAGAAACCCTGGCGTCCGGGGGTGAAGGAAATCGTAGACCACATCGATCATGCGGTGAAGTTTGCCGGCATCGACCATGTGGGAATCGGCTCCGATTTTGACGGCATCGAAGTGACCCCGGAGGGGGTGGAAAACATCTCTCAAATAGGAGTAGTCCTTGCCGAAATGCGGCGCCGCGGATACAGCGAACAGGACATTTTGAAGGTTTCCGGGCAGAATTTGCTGGATGTAATGTCTAGAATTGTAAACTGCTCTGAATAAAGCAGATAAGGCGGTTTTAGCGAGAATGTAACAAGAATGTTAGCGCGTCTAACATTCTTGTTTCTTTATTTGTTTATCAATGAGATAAGTCCTCTAACATCATCTGACGCAAAAAGTTGAGCGCAGAGGCCGAAAAACGCTCGATATTCCGCTTCCGGTCATTCTTGTAAACAAACTTGACGGTCTTGGTACCCCGCGGTCCAGCAGCTCCGATCCATACGGTTCCCACCGGATTGAACTCATCTCCCGAAGGGCCGGCAAGACCGGTGGTGGCAACGGCGTAGTCGCTGCCCGTCAGACGGCGGACACCCCGTGCCATGGCGGCAGCCACCTCGCTGCTTACCACTCCGCAGTTGGCAATGACATCGGCCGGCACCCCCAGCACCTGTTCCTTCACGGAGACGGCATAAGAGGTAACGGATCCCAGGAAATAGGCCGAAGAACCGGCGACGGAAGTGATGAGGTGGGCGATTTCTCCGCCCGTGCAGGACTCGGCACAGGAGAGGGTAAGCCCGTGCTCCTTGCAGATGCGGCCCACCGTAGTTTCCAGGTCGGTGTCTTCCTGGGCATACATCAGCGGCCCCAACAGGTCTATTAGACTGGACAACTGGTCCTCCAGGCGCTGGGCCTCGTCTCCGGCCGCATTTCCGTAGCAGGAGAGGCGCAGGCGGATGCCTGTAAGCGTATTGGGCAGATAGGCCAGATGCATGTCGGCGGGCAGGGCGTCCTCCCAAGGTGCCAGCTTTTCCGACAAAGCGCTCTCGGCAATCCCGTATACCATAATACTACGATGCAGGATCTGCGAAAGGGGCTGATGGGCCCGGATATCTTCCAGGACAGAAGGAATGGCCCCCACGGCCTCGTGGGGGACACCGGGCAGGGAATACAGGGTGTGTCCGGACCCGGGCATATCCCGGAAAACCATGATGGGGGCTGTTCCCAGCTGGTTTACGATGACATCGGCCTTATCGGGAACCTGGGCTTGTGCCAGATTGGAGGGCAGGACGTCCAAACCGCGGCTGCGGAGGATCTTGTGCACCATTTCCAACTGGCCGGGATGCTCTACAAAGCGTTCGCTGCCCGATATCCGGGCCAGGACAGCCTTGGTGATGTCGTCCTTGGTGGGTCCCAGCCCGCCGGTAGATATGACGATATCGGCCGCAGAGAGCTCGGCAAGCAGGGTCTGGGCAATTTCCTCTTTCTTGTCTCCTATGGAAACCATGCGCGCCACATGGATGCCGTTTTCTTCCAATGCGCGGGCCAGTTGCTGGGAATTGGTATCCAGGACCTGGCCAATCAGGATTTCATCCCCGATGGTTACGATTGTGGCGTAAATCATTGTTTTTCCAGCATTTTCAGCAGTTTATTTAAACCTTTGAATCCAGGTTTTGCCTCCAAGAGGGACGCCCCCGATCGAAGCGCCAGAAGGGCTTCTTCAGGATTTTGGACCATGCAGATAACAGGGAGACGGCCCAGCGTTTTTTCCTTTACGGCCGAAAGCATGGACGAGGAGGGAACCACCACACCGTCCAGACCGGAGAATTGACAGTCGTCCAGCAGGGTATGAAGTTCCTCCAATGTAATACCATGGGAAAGGCGCAGGAATACGGGCGTGTAACGCTCATAACACAGGCGCAGGCTCACCAGTTCGTCCAAAAGGGACACGGTGTCGGCCACATCGGCGGCATCGATGCCGTTATCGCTGTCGGGATCTACCACAATGAGGTCTGCAAAGTCGTAGACGAGGGAAAAAGTACGGATGATATCCGAGCTCAAATCTACCGCCAGCAAAGCGTTGCCAGGCTCATTCTTCAGGTTTTTAATCCAGGGAAGGACGTTGTCCCTGGGGGGGATCAGTGTTAGAAAACCTACTTTGGGAGCCCGATGGAGACAACTGAAACGGCATTTTCTCTGGAAATAGGGGATTCCAACCGGGTTGGGGAATACCAGGCCGGCCACTTCTGTCTCCAGGTTATTAGTGCTTTTACGGAACATAATGCGTACTTATATACGCAAAGATAGCATTTTATTCCTTAGCAAGGAACTCCTGGTAGGTGTTATCGGAGAAGAAAACGGTAATACGGTCTATCTGGCGGGCCGGAAGGGGAGCCTGCAGTACGGGAGAAAGGTCTTGCAGACCGGTTTCCTGAGGGACTTCAGGGGTTTCGGCGTCACGATACATGCGGCCTTTCCCGGTCATGAGCCAGTCCAGGTTCAGATTGGGGTAGTGCAGCAACAGGCTTTCCAGAAAATCATACCCCGGTTTGTTCCTCCCGGCCAAGATATGGGAGACCGAACCGCGCGCCACGGAAAGTGTGTCGGCAAATTGCGACTGAGTGATATTTTCGGCCTGCAAAAACTGTAAAAGACGTCGATTCATATTTTACAACTTTAACTTCACAAAGGTAAACAAAAAATGTGAGATTTCCAAATCCAAGCAATATACAGAAATGAACGGAATAGGGGAGAAAAGGCCATAAATTTATTATAGCGTTAGTTATAATGAATTATATACAATACTGAATAACAAAAGATTATTTCGAGAAGAATTTACAATAGTATGTTGAATTCGGCGCATTTGAGGATGGTTAAAACAAATTATATAAACTATATTTTATATAAAATTTGTTAATTCTCTGATTATATGCTATTTAATATATTAGCTAAATAGTCAATAAAATTTTCTTATTGAATTTTAGCAGAAGAGGGCGAATGTTGTCAATATTGCACATGATAATTCACAATCTTGTACTATTTACAAATATAAACGTGTTCAATATTGTAAACACAAATGTAAGCTGGTGAGCTTCTTTGCCCAGAATTCCAGAATTCCGATAATATGTATTATCTTTGCGCAAATTTTGAATTCTCATGATTCCAGAAATCCACATAGAGGATTACAATTATGGCCTGGACGATGCCAGGATAGCGAAATACCCCCTTCCGGAGCGAGATGCATCCAAACTGCTCCATTACAAGGAAGGAAAAGTGGAGGAAACTCTATTCCGCCATTTGCCGGATCTGTTGCCTTCGGGCGCCCTGATGGTTTTCAACGATACCAAGGTGGTGCCGGCCCGCCTGCATTTTCAACGGGAAACGGGCGCCGTTATCGAGGTATTCTGCCTGGAGCCCGTACAACCTGTAGAGTATAATACCGCCTTTGCTGCCACAGAACAGTGCAGCTGGAAATGCGTTATCGGCAATGCCAAGAAGTGGAAGGAAGACACCCTCCGGCTGTATAATCCCAACCAGGATGCGGCTGTAGAGGCCATCGGCCTTGCGGCTGACCTGGAAGGGAGGGAAGGCCAGACCGGCGTGGTACGTTTCTCCTGGAAGGACGGCAGCCCGTTCTCCCGTGTGCTGGAAGTGGCCGGTACAGTCCCCATCCCGCCGTACCTGAACCGGGAATCGGAATCCATCGATACAGAGCGCTACCAAACGTTATACGCCCATATCCGGGGCTCTGTGGCCGCTCCCACGGCCGGGCTTCACTTCACCGAAGACGTGCTGGGCCGCATCCGCGCCAAGGGGATAGACATGGAAACCGTGTGCCTTCATGTGGGTGCGGGAACCTTCCTGCCGGTAAAGAGTTCCCTGGTATCCGAACATCCCATGCACCGGGAACCCTTCGTGGTGGAAAAATCACTCCTGCAGCGCCTGGCGGCCAAGGGGGATACGCCCCTTGTGGCCGTAGGAACCACGTCGGTGCGCACGCTGGAATCCCTGTATTATATAGGTGTCAGCTGCATCGAGCAGGGAGCACCCGCCGATGTGGAGCAATGGGCCCCGTACGAGAGGGAATATCCCTACAGCACGCAGGAGGCCCTGCAGGCCATCATCGGCTATCTGGAGAAGAATTCCCTGGAGCGGCTGGTGGCGGGAACGCGCATCATCATCGTCCCGGGCTTCCGCTTCCGCCTGGTAGACCTGCTGGTCACCAATTTCCACCAACCGGAAAGCACTCTGATCCTCCTGGTATCGGCCTTTGTAAACGGCGACTGGAGAGCCATTTACGATTATGCGCTTTCCCATGACTTCCGCTTCCTCAGTTACGGGGACAGTTCCTTGCTGGAAAGGCGGTAAGTTTAGCATTATTTTTGCATCTATAAACAGTATGGACCTTACTGAATTCAGTGATATCGCTCCCTTCAACGACGAAGAAGCGGCCGCCGCCCTGTCAAGGGTAGCCAATCATCCCAACACCCCCTGGGTGTCCAAGTTCATTTTTCCCAACAAGCCCCAGACTTTTCTGGCGCAGGTTCTGAGAAACATCTCCACCGTAGATGATTTCCAGCGCATCGTCATGTCCAGGGCCATCCAGTGGGTCATCGACACCACGGTGACCAACTTCACCTACGAGGGAATAGAGAAACTGAAGGCGCTGGACAGCCGTTTCCTGGCCATGTCCAACCACCGGGATATCATCCTGGATCCGGCCTTCCTGCAGGTCATCCTGCAGTGGAACAAGTTACCGGAAACCCAAATTTGTGTAGGGGATAACCTCTTGAAAACCAAGACGGTAGAGCTTCTTATCCGGAGCAATCGCATGATCAAGGTCATCCGTGGCATATCGGCCCGGGAACTGTACCTGTCGTCGCAGCTGCTGTCCAAGTATATCCGCGAAACCATCACCAGCGGTACCAGCTCGGTCTGGATTGCCCAGCGCCAAGGCCGCACAAAGGACGGTATCGACACCACCGAACAGGGTCTCCTGAAGATGCTGGACATGAGCGGAAGCAAGGATTTTGTGCAGAATTTCAAGGAGTTACACCTGGTTCCCATCAGTATTTCCTATGAATACGAGCCCTGTGACATCCTCAAGGCCCGTGAAATCCTGATCAAACGCACCACAGGAACCTATGTCAAGTCGGAAGACGAGGACCTCAAGAGCATCATGTGGGGTATCAAACAGCCCAAGGGCAATGTACACATGTATTTTGGAGATCCCATCACGGATGAAGAGATTGAGGCGGCTTCCGAGTGTGACAAAAACGACCGTTACCAGAAAATCCGCCATACCATGGACCGCCGCATTATCGGCGGCTACAAGCTGTGGGCAACCAATTACATGGCCTACGACATGCTTAACAATACCGACAAATACGCCAGCCATTACCAGCCCAAGGACATGGAAGCGTTCCAGGGTTACATTGCGCACCAGCTGATGCAGGTAGAACCCACGCTGGACCATCAGCAGCTGAAGGAAATCCTGCTGCAGATTTACAGCAATCCGGTGGTTTCCAAGGAAAATCTGTAATTGTTACACAATTTATATTATGTTAACTTGCTTATAAGTTAACGTCCCCTATGACAAGGAAAAAGAAAATCGACCTGGTACTAGAGAACGTGTGCATGGAAGCGGTCGCAGCCGAAGGCAAAGCCCTGGCACGCGTGGACGGCATGGTTGTGTTCGTAGATTTCGCGGTACCCGGAGACATTGTCGATATCCAGATTTACAAGAAGAAAAAGAATTACATGGAAGGTTTCATCAAACGCCTGGTGAAACCCTCGGAACATCGTCTGGAGCCCTTCTGTGAACATTTTGGCGTTTGCGGCGGCTGCCGGTGGCAGCCCTTGCCCTATGAGATGCAGCTGGAAGCCAAACGGCAACAGGTAGAAGACCAACTGGTACGCATCGGCCATCTGGAAGTACCGGAAATTAGGCCGACACTCCCCTCTGAGAAAACCCGATATTATCGTAATAAGCTGGAATTCAGCGCTTCCAATAAACGCTGGTTGCTAAAAAATGAGCCTCAGGACCTGGTGGAACCCGGTTTGGGCTTCCATGTTGGCAAGTTCTTCGACAAAGTACTGGACATCCGACAGTGCCATCTGCAGGCCGATCCTTCCAACGCTATCCGCCTGTTTATCAAGCAGTTTTGCCTGGATAACGGACTGGAGTTCTATAATATCCGGGAAAATCACGGCTTCTTCCGCAACATGTTCATCCGCACCACCGAAGACGGACAGGTCATGCTCATCCTGTGCCTGGCACAGGCCGATGAAGCCCCCAGAAAAGCCCTTCTGGACGCCCTGGTGAAAGAATTTCCTCAGATTACCAGCCTGTATTACGTCATCAACGAGAAGCTGAACGACTCCATAGGAGACCTCTCCCCTGTCCTGTACCATGGCCAGGATGCCATCTATGAGCAGATGGAGGGCCTTTCCTTCAAGATCGGCCCCAAATCCTTCTACCAGACCAATTCCCGCCAGGCCTACCGCTTGTACAGCGTAGCCAGGGATTTTGCAGCCCTGGAAGGCCGGGAAGTAGTTTATGACCTGTACACGGGCACGGGTACCATCGCCCAGTTTGTGAGCCGGAAAGCCGCCAAAGTCTTTGGTATAGAATACGTTCCGGAAGCCATTGAGGATGCCCGTGACAACGCCCGGCGCAACGGGATCGACAACTGCGAGTTCTTTGCCGGAGACATGAAAGACGTTCTCAACGAAGCCTTCATCCGGAAGCATGGACATCCCGACGTCATCATCCTGGATCCTCCCCGCGCCGGCATCCATCCCGACGTAGCGCAAGTTATCCTGAAAGCCGCTCCGGACCGTATGGTATACGTTAGTTGTAACCCTGCTTCACAGGCAAGGGACCTGGCCATCCTGTGCCGGGATTACCAAATTACAGCTGTACAGCCGGTGGACATGTTCCCCCATACCATGCACGTGGAAAACGTTGTGGCACTGAAGAGAAAATCCTAATTTACTTTAAGTATTAGTTCAAGTATTTCCGTGCGCCCGTCCCGGTGAACCAGGTGGGCTCGTAACACTTGTGTTCCCTGCTTGAGGGTAATGGATTTTTCGGCCACGGGCTCCCCGTCCAGGGTCCAGTTTACAGATGTGATAAAGGAGGCCGTGTGAAGTATCAGGGGAAACTCATCCCCCTCCTGCAGCTTCCCTTCCCCGGGCTCGATATAGGAATAACCCAGCGCGGTCAGGTCCGGCGCATCCAGCACTTCTGTCACGGTCCCGGAAAGGGCCACATCCATATAGATGCCCAGGTTCTTCACGAACATTGCCTGCCAGGTGGACCGCTCCATGTTGAAACGGCTGTAATAGCTGCTTCCCTTTGCCCCGCCGGGCACCACCACCGTCCCAATCCGGAAATCGGCATTTCCGGAAGGGCTGCCATAGCCGATATAAAGGTCTTTCCCCTCCTCGATGATGATATCGGCGTCGGAAATATCCAGCGAATTCTGGAAATAAGGTCCCTTGTTCAAGTTACGCAGTCTACGGGTAAGGATACGCTCGCCTTCCACGTCCACGACAACGTAGATTTCCCCTTCAAAAGAGGGCTGTATGTAGGGATAGAAGGTAATATCCGTCAACCGCTGCCCCACATAAGGGAAAAGGTCCTCGGCTGTAAAATGAACGCCCCCCAACACAGCCGTTTGGGAAAAATAGCCCAGTTGGGCCTGTATATCATACTTAGACAAAGGCCTTTCCGAAGCTTCATCCTTGGCCGGAAGGATGACCGGAAGACTGATCATCCGATGACTTTCCATCGAAATCTCCTTTGTAACAGGCTGATAGCCCTCTTTATATACCGACAGGCTAAAGAGAACATCCTCCCCTTCCGGCAAATCGAAACGATAGAAACCGTCGGCGTCAGAGAACACCTGTACTTCCTCTTCATGGCCTTCCAGCACCAGCAGGGCACCTTCCAGAGGTTCTCCGTCGGCATTGAACACTCGCCCGTTGATATTGGACGCAGCCCCTTTCAGGACCCACATCAGGGCCGAATCCTCCTCCAGGCTGATATTGGTGAGTTGCACGCCGGTAAACTGGCCGTCCCAATCGACCGGTTCGTAGAAAAGGACTTGCGTGAGACCGGGATAAACCATCTTTCCGGGAGAAAGAGTGGCATCGTAGGCCAGCGCATCGGGCTTGGAGGACGGAATCAAGTAAAAACAGGGATGGTCCGCGCGAGCATTGATGATATTGTGCTCCCGCCAGTTCTCCCAAAGTTCCCTGGCGGTGTAATCCCCCACCATCCTGTCCGACCGGTCTACATGATAAATGACAAGCCCTCTGGGAAGAGGGGCATCCCAGCCTTTACCATCACGGAATTCATAAAGGAAGAACTCCCCTTCCGTTTCCGTGGAACTAATATACACAGTGTTCCCCTTATTGGAAAAAATGCGCACAGGGCCCTCTGGAAGTTCCTCAAAATCACTTTTATTAGACCAGCCTAACATCTTTAATTCTAATGAATTAAGAGAAGGAGGGGTATCTCCACTATCATTATACAGGCCGGTACCCATCAATGAAAAACCATACACGCCTCCAGCATTTCCGTTCAAGGCAGAGTCGGTATCGAAGAAGTCCGGAAGTCCCAGGTAATGCCCCAGCTCATGACAGAGGGAGCCGATGCTGGTGAACTGAGATCCGGAGGAACCGCGAAGCTCGGAGTTGGCAATATACTGGCCGAGCCGGACCTCATCGAAGAGCGCTTCCTTCACTTCTTCATCATCGAAGTTCTGGACATTCCACTGCTGGGCCCAGAGAGCATCAGAGGGCCCTCCGGCCGCCTGGTCATAACCCGGATAGACCAGCAGAATTAAATCTATAAATCCATCATTATCAGCATCATACTGAGAAAAGTCCATCTCCTGATCCAGTTGCAGACAGGCTTCATAAATGGCTCGCTGGGGGGCAATGTCACCGATGCGTACGCCCTGACTGTATACGTCCTTTCCATACTCCTTCATGGGTTTTTCAAGCAAAACGGGCCCAAAAACGTCGAAGGAGGGTTGGAATAATCCGCGGGAATTATCAATATAATAGTCTGAGACAGAGCCGTTTGCGTGCCCATAATTAAAGCCGGGCTTAGACAGCATGTCTTCGACCATTTCCCGTGGATTTTCCACAGTAAAACGAACGTCCTGGAATTCCACCAATACCGTGAAGAACCGAGGCTCTTGAACGGCCTGTGAAAGTAGTGCTTTGGGAGCCAGCAGCATGAGTATGAAAACGAGCATTTTTTTCATGATTTTTTCCCTTTCCGGCGCCTATAAAAGCTGGATTACGAAGAAAATTTGGTCATTTTTCTTCAACCAGGCCATTTTGTCGTTTGTCAGTAAAATTTCGACGTTCTCATATACTTCGCTCTCTAACGTCCGGCCTCCTCTGGCCAGGCGATAATGGAGTGAAATACGGTCTCCCACCTTAAGTTTTACTGGAAGTCCAGACAGCGAAACCACAGTTAGGGTAGACGGGTCTAATATCCTAAAAGTGAATGAATTATCATATTTCAAAACGCCCGTTTGGCTGGAGGGCAAAAGGATTTTGTCCCCTCCTTTTACGCCGTAGGCTCCTGGGGTCAAAACCTTGGTGATGGGATCCTCTGAGGGCTCCGGTCCGGGCGACGGCGGAAGCTCCCTATCGCACTGTCCGGAGAGGAAAAATGCGGTGAAAGCCAGGATGGCGAGCCGGCGCAAGTTGGGACCCATCATAACAACACGTTTTGGTTCAGGTTTAGGGCGGTTTTCAGTAGTGATACAAAAGTAGGCAAAATCCCGGAAAAATCACTAAATTTGCTTTGAATTTTTTGATACGGAATGATAGTACAAATTCTCTTACTCCTTCTGGGCCTGGCCCTGGTGGTTTTCGGGGCCGACTGGCTGGTGGACGGAGCCTCTTCCGTCGCCCGCCGCTTCGGGCTGAGCGAATTCGTCATCGGACTTACCATCGTGGGCATGGGAACATCGGCCCCGGAGATGGTCGTGAGCTTTATCGGAGCCGTCCAGGGCAATGCCGACATCTCCCTGGGCAACGTGGTGGGGTCCAATATCTACAATACCCTGCTCATCCTGGGTGTCACCGCCCTGTTGCTGCCCATGGCCATCACTCCGGAGAACCGGAAGAAGGATATCCCCATGAACATCCTCATCACGGTGATGCTCATCGTCCTGGGCCTGGAGAAAACACTCTTCGGTTTCGGCACCGACGGGCTTTCACGCTGGGATGGCGGTATCCTGCTGGCCCTGTTCCTCATCTATATGTTCCACAGCTTCCGCAACGGGAGCTCCGGCGCAGAAGAAAACGAGGCAGACAAGGCTCCACGGCAGAAACTGTGGGTGTCGATCCTGCTCATCCTGGCTGGTCTGGCCGGCCTGGTGGCAGGCGGTAACCTGTTCGTGGATTCCGCCACCTATATCGCCCACGCGGCGGGTGTGAGCGACAAGTTCATTGCCATCACCATCCTGGCAGGCGGCACCTCCATGCCGGAACTGGCCACCTGCATCGCGGCCGCCGTCAAGAAAAAAGGCCAGCTGGCCCTGGGCAACATCATCGGCTCCAATATTTTCAACATCCTCCTCATCCTGGGAGGTTCGGCCCTCATCCATCCCCTGTCGTTTACGGGAATCTCCTACGTTGACCTGGCTGCACTGGCTGTCAGTGCCCTGGTCCTCCTCACCAGCTGTTACGTGGGCAAAAAGAATCAGCTGGACAGGCTGGACGGAGCGTTTTTCCTGCTGCTGTTCGCAGCGTACATGGCTTACCTGATCATCAAACTGTAAATAGATATGTACCACCTTCTCCAAACCATCCCCGTGCCGGAAGTATCTCCGGACACCCTGGAAGCCAAGAAGGCATACCTGGAAGAACTGGTGCGCAATACCCCGCCCCAGGACCTGCTGGCCATGCTGGGCCAGCAAGCCATCCAGTTCGGGCTCAAAGTTCTGGCCGCCCTCGCCCTTTACATCGTGGGCGGCTGGATCATCAGCCTCATCCGCAAAGCGCTCAAGTCCAGTTTCCGACGCAAGAATACGGAGGCTACGGTGGCCACCTTTACCGAGAGCCTGGTGAGCATCGGCCTTTGGGTCCTGCTTATCATCGCGGTAGTGGGCACCCTTGGCGTCAACACCACTTCCCTGGCGGCGCTGCTGGCAGCCGGGGGCATGGCCATCGGCATGGCCCTCAGCGGAACGGTGCAGAATTTCTCCGGAGGCATCATGTTGTTGATTTTCAAGCCTTTCAAGGTGGGAGATTTCATCGAAGCGCAGGGATTTGCCGGTAAAGTGACCGAAGTTAACATCGTGAGTACCAAACTCCTCACCACCGACAACCGCGTCATCATCCTTCCCAACGGAACCCTTTCCAACGGTAACATCAGCAACATCACCGGCAAAGAGCTCCGCCGCGTGGACATCCCCGTAAGCGTAGCCTATGGTTCCGATGCCGAAGTAGTGAAAAACGCCCTCCTGGAGCTGGTCAAGGCCAATCCCCTGTTCCTGGACAGCGGAACCCGGGACGCCGCAGACCCCTTCTGCGCCCTCACCGACCTGGGAGACAGCTCTGTCAACTTCGTGGTACGCGCCTGGACGACGGGAGCCGATTACTGGACAGCCCGCTTCCAGTTGCAGGAAGCCATCTACCGGGAGCTGCCCGCCAAGTACGGAATCCACTTCCCGTTCCCGCAGATGGACATCCATGTACGGCAGGGATAATTTGATTTTTTTACTAATTTTTCCTATATTTGTAGGAAATAAACACAACGACCTATGAAAAAAACCACAGCAATCGTAGCCGCACTGGCCGTTTCCCTCTTCTGCGCAAACGCCTTTGCACAAGCTCCTGAAAAGGAAAGTTACCTCTTTAACCATTGGTCCGTTGGCGTTGGACTCAGCCTTCCCCACGGTCTCAATGTCCAGGCCGCAGGAACCATCCTTCCCAACCTGCAAGTCCGCGTTGTCTATAACAACATGTTCCCTTATATCGGCATTGCCAATGCCGTCCTCAAGAACAACCCCAACGTGGGCAGCATCAACCCGTTTGTCACCTCCATCGCAGTTCCCGGCGGCGGTTATCACCAGAATGGCGTGAATATTGACAAGATCGATATCGAGGGCCGGCTCAAATCCAGCGAACTCAATTTCCTGATTGACTTCCTCCCGTCCGAGATTTCCAGCATCCGTCTCACCGCCGGTGTGGTCCTGGACCTCAGCCCCGACATGGTCACCATCACGGGTAAGCCCGTAAGCAATGACGGATCCGCCGCCCTCCAGCCTTCCGACTGTGGCAATGTGGAGATTGCCGGTATCACCACCGACCTCCAGGGCAACGTGAATTTCCGCGCCAGTTACGGCCTCAAGACCGTCCGCCCGTACCTGGGCTTCGGCTTCGGCCGTCCCGTAGACCCCAGCAAACGCGTTACCGTGAACTTTGACCTGGGCGTCGCCTATACCGGTGGTATCCACCTCTATTCCCAGAGCTACCTGCTCAATCCCCAGAAACCTGCAGAGGTAGAACTCAACGAAGCCTGGATCAACGACCCCAACAACAAGGTTGGCAACCAGACCCTGAAGGAAGCCATGGGCACCAGTGCCGACAGCTTCATCAAATATGTGGGCATGGCCAACAGCATTCCCGTCATGCCTTACCTCCGCTTCACCATCAACGTCCGCCTGTTCTAAACCTAAACTGATATTTTAAATTAACACAATAATGAAAAAGCTTTTAATCCTTGCGCTGGCAACGCTTCCCGTGCTGTTTGCCTGCAACAAGTCCGACTCTCAGTCAGGCTTCGCATCTACCCCCAAGTTTGACAAGAACTCGGCCAAGATCGTCATCTCCACGCCCATCCAGGTTACCACCAAAGGCAACCAGACCGTATCGCTCAGGGAAATCAACTTCCTTCGTTCCGGCCGTTATGTAGCCGAGGCCGAAATGTTCACCAAGGCCGATGCCGAAATCGTCATCCTGGCCGGTACCTATGTGATGGAGGGAGAGAATTACAAAGTCTCCGGAGACCTCAACACCGTCATCTCCACCACTTCGAATTCCATCACCATCGGCGGTACCACGTCCAACGCCACCGTCACCCACTCCAACATCACTCCCGGTTCCACGCAGGATAAGATTTCCCGCACCTGGAAGCTGGATTTCATGCTCCTGTCTTTCGATAAGATGGGCGCCAACGTCAGGTTTGACTCCATCAATAAGGCCGTAGACCGTATCAAGGCCACCGACGGCGTCAATCTTACCAGCGATATCGAAACCAGCCTCCGCAACCATGAGATTAGCGAGATTTCCATTGACAACGGAGAAATCTGCGTCACCTTCCAGAACGCCCAGCCTTACAAAGGCGCCTTCAACGTGAGCGGTAACTCCTTCAGCTATGACTTCAGCGGTGTCATGGACGGCAACCTGTTCAACGCCAAGGCCAGCGGCTCCATCGAGTTCAGCGACGGCCAGGCCATCGTTTCCCTTACCCTGAATTCCGACATCCAGGGCCTGGGCAACGGAAGCGCCAAAATCTACCTGAAAGAGGTCTAGTTTAAGAGCGCCCTTCCGCATTATACCGCATCCTCCACCCGGAGGGTGCGGTTTTTTTTGTTTTTTTTCGTACCTTTGTATGTTGTATTAAACCGAACCCTTATGCCTGTTACCATCAAGAAGGTAGAAACGAAGGCCGACCTCAAGACCTTTATCAAATTCCCCCTGGAATTGTACAAGGACTGCCCCTACTACGTCCCCAATATCTTCATGGACGAGATGTCCACCCTGGATATGTCCAAGAATCCTATGGGCAAGTATTCCAAAACCCGGATGTTCCTGGCATACAAAGACGGGAAAGTGGCGGGACGCGTCATAGCCATCATCAACGAGATTGCCAACCGGGACTGGAACCACAAAGAGGTGCGCTTCGGCTGGATAGACTTCATTGACGACATGGAGGTCTCCAAGGCCCTTATAGAGGCTGTTACGGCCTTTGGTAAGGAAAATGGCATGACGCAGATCAGCGGTCCCCTGGGCTTTACGGACTTTGATAGCGAAGGCTGCGTGGTAGAAGGATTTGACGATATCTCCTCCTTCGCCCTCAAGTTCAACTATTCCTATTACGCCAAGCATTTCGAAGCCCTGGGCCTGGCCAAGGCCAACGACTGGCTGGAGTTGCGCATCTTCGTCCCCGACGCCGTTCCGGACAAGGTGGTACGCGCATCCAAGATGCTCCGTGAGCGCTACGGCCTGCACGTCCGTAAGATCACCAAGCGGGAAATCTATAAGGAGGATTACGGCCACAAGGTTTTCGACCTCATCAACCGAACTTACAGCCAGCTGTATGACTTTACCGTCCTTCCTCCGGAAGTGATTGACGGCTATATTGATATGTATCTGGGGCTTTTGGATCCCAAGTTCATCACCCTGGTAGAGGACGCCGACGGTAAACTGGTGGCCGTAGCGCTCACGATGCCCTCCATCGCCCATGCCGTAAAGAAAAGCCGGGGCTATATGTTCCCCCTGGGCTGGTGGTATCTGCTCAAGTCCATGTACTTCAAGTACGAGGAAGCGCTGGAACTGCTGATGATTGCCGTGGAGCCCGAGTGGAGAAACAAAGGCGTCCACGCCCTGCTGTTCAACGAGATTATCCCCAACCTCCAGAAAGGCGGATTCAAATACGGGGAATCCAACGCAGAGATGGAGAGCAATACCAACGTCCAGAACATCTGGAACGCCTACGAGAAGGAATTCAAGCGCCGCCGCCGCGTCTTTACCAAGGAAATATAAGCCATGAGCGCATCTTCGGCCATGTTGCCTCCGCTCCCCGAGCGGATGAGACCCCGGACGCTGGACCAGTATGTGGGCCAGCGTCACTTGGTTGGCGACGGCTGCATCCTGCGCAAGATGATAGAAAGCGGAAACCTCTCCTCCTTTATCCTCTGGGGCCCTCCTGGCGTGGGTAAGACCACCCTGGCACATATCATTGCCGAAACCCTGGAACGGGATTTCTTCACCCTGAGTGCCGTGGCCGCCGGCGTGAAGGATGTCCGGGATGTTTTCGAGAAGGCCAAAGGGAACTCTCTCTTTAACCAGAAGGGCGCCCCCATCCTTTTCATCGACGAGATTCACCGCTTCAACAAAGCCCAGCAGGACGCCCTTTTGGGGGCTGTGGAAAACGGCACCATCGTCCTCATTGGCGCCACCACGGAAAACCCCTCTTTCGAGGTCATCACTCCCCTCTTGTCCCGCTGTCAGGTCTTTGTCCTGAAGTCCCTGGAAAAGGCCGATTTACGCCTGCTCCTGGAGCGTGCGCTCAAGGAAGACGTGCTTCTGAAGGAGAAAGACATACAGCTGAAGGAGGACGAGGCCCTGATGCGCTACAGCGGAGGAGACGCCCGCAAGCTCCTGAACGTGCTGGAACTGGTGGTGGACGCCCAGGCGGGCCAGTCCCCCATCGTACTGGACAACACCACCGTAACGGCCTCCATCCAGGAAAACATGGCCATCTACGACAAAGACGGAGAGATGCACTACGACATCATCTCGGCCTTTATCAAGAGCATCCGCGGGAGCGATCCCAACGCCGCCCTCTATTACCTGGCACGCATGATTGACGGTGGAGAGGATCCCCTATTCATTGCCCGGCGCCTGTGCCTGAGCGCATCGGAAGACGTGGGCCTGGCCAATCCCAACGCCCTGCTGCTGGCCAATGCCTGCTTCGAGGTGGTTTCCAAGATAGGCATGCCGGAGGGGCGCATTCCCCTGGCCGAAACCACGGTTTACCTGGCCTCCAGTCCCAAGAGCAACGCCTCCTACATGGCCCTGGAACGCGCCCTGGCCGAGGTAAAACAGTCTGGCAACCTGCCCGTGCCGCTGCCCATCCGCAACGCGCCCACGCAGCTCATGGAACAACTGGGCTATTCCGACGGCTACAAGTATGCCCATGACTATCCCGGCCACTTCGTAGACATGGAGTTCCTGCCGGATGCCCTAAAGGGAAAAGTCTTCTACGAGCCGGCAAAAAACAAGCACGAAGACGTGCTCCGTGCTTATCTTGAAGCCTGCTGGCCAAAATATTACCCTAAGAAATAACTGCTTATTTCCGGAGGGTGCATTTTTTGCCGTCGCAAAAAAGAAGGCCGATGCTCCGGCAAAAAACGCACCCTCCGGAAAGATTATTTATAGCCGAGCATGCGCAGCATGGACTCGGCGCTCTGTTCTTCGGCGAAGACGGAGGTAATGAGGTTGCCTTCTTTGTCGCGATCGATGAGGATGTGCTTGGGAGAAGGCATGAGGCAGTGCTTGATGCCGCCGTAGCCGGAAAGGGCTTCCTGGTAGGCGCCGGTATGGAAAAAGCCGATGTACAGGTTTTCCCGGCGGCTGCGGATGGTGGGCAGGAAAATGGCGTTGGCGTGATAGTCGGCGTTGTAGAAGTCCTGGCTGTCGCAGGTGAGGCCGCCCAGGAACACGCGCTGGTATTCGTCGTTCCACTTGTTGATGGGCAGCAGGATGAAGCGCTGGTTCAGGCCCCACGTATCGGGCAGGCAGGTCATGAAGGAATTGTCTATCATGTACCACTTCTCGCGGTCGTTCTGCTGCTTGATATCCAGGATCTTGAAGATGGTGGCGCCGCTCTCTCCCACGGTGAAGCTGCCGAATTCGGTGAAGATATCCGGTTCCGGAACGCCATAGGAATTGCAGGTGACCTTGATTTGGTTGATGATTTCCTCTACCATATATTCATAGTCGAAGTCCTGGGCCAGGGAGGTCTTGTTGGGCAGGCCGCCGCCGATGTTCAGGCTGTCCAGTTCCGGGCAGATAGCCTTGAGCTCGCAGTACACGCGCACGCACTTGGACAGTTCGTTCCAATAATAGGCGGTATCCCGGATACCCGTATTGATGAAGAAGTGCAGCATTTTGAGGTGGAAGTTAGGATACTTGGCCACCGTGTCCTTGTAGAACTTGACGATATCCGAGTAACGGATGCCCAGGCGGGAGGTATAGAAATCGAAGTTGGGCTCTTCCTCGGAAGCGATGCGGATACCCATCATGGTGTCCTCTTCAATGAGGCTGGCCAGGTCCTCGAACTCGTTCTTGTTGTCCAGGACGGGTATGATGTTCTTCCAGCCGTCCTTGCGCAGCTTGGCGATATTCTGGATGTACTGGGGCCGCTTGAAGCCGTTGCAGATGATGTACAGGTCCTCCTTATTCACGGAGCCGTCCCGTTCCAGAGCCTGGATGAGGTCCAGGTCGTAGGCCGATGAAGTCTCCAGGTGGATGTCGTTCTTAAGGGCCTCATGCACCACGAAAGCGAACTGGGAGCTCTTGGTGCAGTAGCTGTAATGGTATTCGCCCTGATAATCGGCCTTGGCCATAGCCACCTTGAACAGGCGCTTGGCACGCTGGATCTGGGAGGAAATCTTGGGAAGATAGGTTAACTTAAGGGGGGTTCCGTACTTCTCTATAATCTCCATGAGATCGATGTCGTTGAACAGCAGATTGCCGTCGGCCACCATGAATTCGTCCTGAGGGAAATCGAAGGTTTGGTCAATCAGGTCGATGTACTTGTTTTTCATCCTTTTGTTTGGTGTTAAATCGTACAAATATAACTAAAAAGTATTATTTTTGTAAGAATGAAACGGGGAAATCGCATATTCTGCTTACTGACTGCCATGGCCGTGCTGGCCTGCAGTACCACCCGATCCCTCCAGGAAGGCGAGTACCTGTTAAGGAAGGCCGATATCAAGGTAAAGGACAAGTCCTTCAATGCCGGTTCCTTAAGTTCCTACATCGTCCAGAAACCCAACTCCTACCTCCTGGGCCTCAACCCCATGCTTTCCATCTATAACTGGGCCGGCACCGGAGATGGCGGATTCCAGCGTTTCCTGCGCAAATTAGGCACCGCCCCCGTGGTGTACAACGCTGCCAAAGTGGACGAGAGCGTTTCCAGTATCCAGAACCACCTGCGCTATACCGGATACTACGGGTCGACGGTAGAAAGCGACGTCCAGGTTAAGGGCCGCAAGGTCTATGTCACCTATTACGTTACGCCCGGACACCGCTACCAGATTAGCGCCGTCGACTACGAAATCCCCTCTTACGGTACTTTCCGGCAGGATTTTCAAGAAGACTTGCCCAACAGCACCCTGGCTCCGGGCCAGTATCTGGCCGAATCGGCCCTGTCCGAAGAAGCCGACCGCGGCGCGCGCTTTTTCCGCAACAAGGGATACTACGGTTTCACCAAGAGTTACTATGCCTTCGAGGCCGATACCCTGGCCTCCGACGGTACGGCCAGGCTGAAGATGTCTATCCGGGATTATGCCCTGGGAGACGACCCTTCATCGGCCCGGGAGCACCGGAAGTATACCATCGGCCGGGTAAGCATCGACTACCCGGAAGACCTCAAAATCCGCCACAGCGTGCTGGAGAACTTGAACATGCTGCGTCCCGGGCAGCCCTACAGCGAACAGGCCATCAACGACACCTACACGCGTTTTTCCTCCGTGAGCATGCTCTCCGGCCTCAACGTGAACGTCACCCCTTCCGCCGAAGACAAAGTAGACTGCAACATCTCCCTGCGCAATTCCGGCCTGCAGGGCTTCAAGACCAACCTGGAGGCATCCGTGAACTCCACCGGGCTCATCGGCATCTCCCCCCAGCTCAGTTATTACCACAAGAACCTCTTCCACGGAGGAGAAGTCCTGAACCTGTCCCTGAAGGGAAACTTCCAGTTCAAACCCAAGGATACCGCCTCCTCCACGGAGGTGAGCGTCTCCTCGTCGCTGCGCTTCCCCAAGTTCATCGGCCTGCCCAACCGCTTTTTCAAGGGCCCGTACATCCCCCGGACAGAGATTTCCCTGGCCTTCAATTACCAGAACCGGCCGGAATACCGCCGCAGCGTCATCTCGTCGGCCTTCACCTATAGCGGACGCTTCTCGGACCGCCTGTTTTACCAGTTCACGCCCATCCGCGCCAACATCGCACGCATCTTTGACATAGATCCGGATTTCCTGGAGTCCATCTCCTCCAACCTGTACCTGCTGCAGGTGTACATGGACAACTTCGACATGGGCGTGAGCGGCATGCTGTATTACACCACGGACGCATCGGCCATCCCCACCCGTACCTTCCACTATGCCCGCCTCAGCGTGGACGTTTCCGGCAACGTATTCAGCCTGTTCAACAAGCTCATTCCCACGGATGAGTACAACCAGCACATCATCTGGGACACGCCTTACGCCCAATACGTGCGCGGGGAGCTCCAGCTGGGACAGACCTTCCGCTTCGGCTACCAGGACAAGCAGAGCCTGGCCATGCGGCTCCTGGTGGGTGTGGCCTATGGCTACGGCAACTCATCGTCGGCCCCGCTGGAAAAGCTGTTCTACTGCGGCGGTTCCACCTCCATGCGCGGCTGGCAGGCCCGTACGCTGGGCCCCGGCAACAATACCATCCTGGCCGACTACTTCGTCATCCCCGCCCAGATCGGCGACGCCAAGACGGAGTTCAACATCGAATACCGCTTCCCCATCGTGTGGAAGTTTGAAGGAGCCGTTTTTGCCGATGCCGGTAATATCTGGGATTTGTCCCTGGCCGCCACGGGAGAAAAAAACACATTCTCCCTGGATGGGATCGGCCTGGACTGGGGACTGGGACTGCGCCTGAACATGGATTTCATCCTGCTGCGCCTGGATGCGGGCATACGCGTACACGATCCCGGCCGCGCCGAGGGAGACCGTTGGGTCCAGCCCCGCGAATGGTTCAAGGGCAATAATATCGCTGTACATTTCGGCGTCGGTTATCCATTCTAAATCCCCCCGGCGCCCTACGGGCGCTTTATACCTTCGATTGAAAGTATGACAAGTAACGAAATAAAGTTCATCAAGTCCTTGAGCCAGAAGAAGTTCCGGGACAGCAGCGGCCTCTTTGTGGTAGAGGGGGAAAAGATGGTGGCCGAAGCCCTGGCCTCGCGTTTCCAGGTGGAAAAGGTGTATAGGAAGGCCGACATCGGAGAGGCCGCCATGGCGCGCATATCGGGCCTTTCCTCCCCTTCTCCGGCCCTTGCACTGGTGCATCGGCCCCTAGACCTGGAGCAGGGAGAAATCCCGGGGAAAGGCCTTTTCCTGGCCCTGGACGGCATCCGGGACCCCGGCAACCTAGGCACCATCCTGCGCATTGCAGACTGGTTTGGG
>Ga0310690_10003303_pt1 | contig 24417 bp, 33 predicted proteins | sample AusTroGonzalo_MG_2_FD_207661 | JGI IMG/M metagenome (GOLD analysis project Ga0310690, IMG submission 207661) | Bovine rumen microbial communities from tropical cattle in Woodstock, Queensland, Australia - Gonzalo_04 (v2) (version 2) | ecosystem: Host-associated > Mammals > Digestive system >... | reverse complement strand
CCGTATCCCGCCGCGTCGCCGCCCATCATGGCTTCATACAGGCCGTCGTATCCCTCCGCCGCGCCGCGCAGCAGGGTCAGGGCTTCCGTGATGGTTCGGGTGGGGAAGATGGACGAAAGGATTTCCAGCGCCGCGCCGTTCCGGTCGATGTTCTCATACCCGCCCGCGATGTCGCCCAGCGCCACATACAGTTCCCGGTAGATGTCCAGCACGTTCTTCATCTGGCCCTGGTTTGGGCCGTCCTGATAAAACGCGCTGAATCCGTGGGCCGCAAGCTCCGCGTTGGCCGCCGCGAGGCTTTCGTCCTCCAGCAGCGCCGCCGTTTCGTCGCTGGTCGCGCCCAGTTCCTTCATGGCCTTTTTGGCCTTGTCCGTCGGGGCGATCAGGCGCATCATGCTGTTGCGGATCATGGTGCCCGCTTCGCTGCCGGTCGCGCCCGCGTTGGCCGTCACGGCGATCAGGGTCATCAGCTCTTCCGTGCTGCCCGCAAAGCGCATGGTGCTGCCCATGCGGAGCATCGCCTGACCCATTTCGTCAATGTTGGTCGCGCTGCTGTTCGCCGCAAACGCCCAAAGGTCAATGAAATGGCCCACATCCTCAAAGCCGATGCCCGCCGCGCCGGTGGCCTTGACGATGTAGTTCACCGCTTCGGACAGGTCAATGCTGCCCGCCTGCGCAAGCTGCATGGCCGCCGGAAGTCCGGTCATGATCTGGTCTAAATTCCAGCCCGCGTGCGCCGCTTCCGCGATGGCGTTGCCTACGTCGTTTGTGTGGAAAATCGTGGTAGCCGCCCATTCGGTCGCCGCCGCGTCGAGCTGGGTCATCACGTCCCGCAGTTCCCGCGTGTCCCTTCCGTATTTGGTAGACAGCGCCACTTCCGCGTCCGCCAGGGATTTTTCATAGTTCCGGTAGACGGTGACGCTTTCCTTGCCGAAATTAATCAACTGCTGGCTGACGCCGTTGATCATGGATCCCAGTTCGGTGAGGGTATTGCCTACCTGGGAAAACCCGTTTCCCGTCCGGGCATTGATAACGATATTGGTTTGCAGGTTTTGGCTTGCCATTCTCTCACCGTCCTTTTAAGCCATGGGGCACAGGATTTTTCCCGTTCCGTCCTGGAACAGGAAGAAATAAACCCGGTCGCCCGCCGAATAGGTTCTGCTGTCCGCTGCGCCGATGGGTGGGGTTTCGATCCCGTCCCGGTCAAGGCTTTTCACCGTGTATTTCCCGCCGCTGGCCGTCAGCACTTCGCCGCGCTCAATGGCTGCTCCCTTTGGTTTGTCCATATCCGCGCCTCCTTACTTCACCGCGCCGACGCAGCGCCGCATCCGCGTTTTTGTGGCCCGGTTGTAGAAGTCGTGTTCCGTGTCCACGATCAGCCAGTCGCCGTCCGCGTCCGTCGCGCCGGTGATGTCGATGCGCGTCATGGCCGTCATGCCGGGGTTGAATCCGGTCGCCAGCGTCAGGCTTTCGCATTCCAGGTTGTGGAACCGCAGGATGTTCCGCGCCCACCGTCCGGCCTGCAAATCGTTCATGGCCGGGGTTTCGCTGACAATCAGGCTGCTGTGCCGGTCGTCCAAGGTCAGATCCTCCGCCGACGCTTCCGCGTAGGGGGTCTTGACGGTTACGCCTTTCAGCTTCGCACCGCCCCGCTGGTATTCCGCGCCCCGCTGCTGCGCGCTGATTTCGATTTTCTGATGCGCGTCCCGCCCCTGGGCATATTCCAGCCCGATGGCGGTATAGCTGCCGTCCACGCATTTCAGCCGTGCGCCCTCCCATGTCAGCAGCCGGTGCAGGAAAGCCGCCGCGCTTTCGTTTTCCTGTTCAATGTAGGGGATCACGGTCTTTCCGTCGATCCCGAATATCTGAAAGCTCATGCCGGTGCGCGCCGCGCAGGCCCGCATGATGTCCTCAATCGTCTTGTTCGTGTAGCTCCGGTATTCCTTCCGCCGCGCCTTGCACGGCAGCGCCGTCGCCAGAATACGGAATTTCCCGTCCTCCGGCAGGATCGTGTTCAGGTACATGATGCCCGTGTTGTACCCATCCTGGGATACAATGATTTCGTCGTCCTCCCTCGGCCCCCAGGAATACCAGCCTGCGGCGTTTTCAAATTCGATTTCCAGGCTGTCGCAGCGCGCCCCGCATGTATCCCGCCCGACGCATTTGCGCGTCATCGTCATCGTGTCGATCCGCGCGAAGTCGCCGCTGCTTCCGCCGCCGCGATAATAGATTTCCACGCTGCCGCCTCCTTTCGCCGCTTATAAAGAAATGGCGGCAGGTTGCCCCGCCGCCGTGTCATTCTCCCTTGCGTTTTTCCAGCACATTGCAGATGGCCACAAACACCTGGTAGAACCGTTTCAGTGTCATGTCCATAAAATCGGTGATCGACGTGTGCGTTGCCATAGCTGCCGCGATTACTTTTTCGAGATACGCAGCCGTCCCGCCCGCGTCGATGCGTTGAAAAAAAGGGTGGCAAGCTGCGTGGCCTCCACCGCGTCGGTAACGCCGATCTTGGACAGGATGTCCTGCATGTCCAGCCGTTCCGTCTGCTTCGCTGCGGCCTTGGCAAACAGCGCAAGCGCCTGCCGGTAGGTAATCCGGTAGGTGCCGACGGCGTTCTGGTCGCTGTCCATCGCGTCCGTGTATTCAACGCCCGTCATTTCCGTAAAGTCGTATACCAGTTCCGTGATTTCCTCGTCGCCGCTCTGAATCGGCTTTTCAAGCCGCAGGCGGCCCTTTCCCTGGCTCATGGCCTCCTGGGCTTCCTTTGTGCGGGCGCGCACTTCTTCCATGCGTTCCGCAAGCTGCTTTTGCAGTTCCGCCCGCTTTTCAGGGGTCAGCGGGGCGTTTTCGGTTGCGGCCGGTGTGGTGTTCTGATTTTCCATGCTTCGGATTCCTTTCTCCAAAAACCGGCGCGGGGCGGTGCGTCCGCCCCGTGCCGTTCAGGTCTTATTTCAGCAGGTTATCCACAACGGAAGTGCAGTCCTTGCCGTTGTACTTGATCAGCCCCGCCATGGCGTCGGCGATGATGGACACCTTGCCGTCCACTTCCTCCTCGTAGCGCAGGACGGAATACTTTTCCGTGCTGCCGTAGGGGGATCCGGTTTCGATGTCGCCCTTCTGGGTTTCCACGTGCACGCAGGTGACGCGGAATTTCACGCTTTCGTGCATGATTTCGCCCTTGGCAACGTCATACCGCTGGCGCACGGTGCGCGCTTCGATATAGTGCTTGCCGGGGTCGCCCAGGTACTTGCAGTTCACGCCGTTGTTGTGGTAGATGGTGAAGTCCATCGCCTCCAGGTGGGTGGTATCCGGCATGTCCACGTCCATGGCCATCCCGGAGCTCTTCACGCTGGTGGTCGGGTGCTTGATAGTGGGCAGACCAAACTTGGTCACGTCCTCCACTTCGCGCTTATTGTCGAGAATCCGGTGCTTCTCGATATTGCAGTATACCTTCTTCGGCATGGTTTTCTCCTCCTTTCCCTTATTCCGTCAGGCCCTCAAAGTAGGTGACAAAGCCGTCGTCCGTCCAGTTGACGATAGCCGTCAGGCTCTTTGCAAGCGGGGTGGTGGTGATGTCGAACGTGAAGGAGAAGTCGCCGTTCATGATGTCGCTGCGGTCGTCCGCTTCCGCGTTCAGGGATACGACGCCATAGGTCAGCGCGCCGATGTTCAGCAGCGCGTCAATGCGGGTCTGTTCCTCCGCGACGATGGTCTGAAGGTCGTTGGCGCTGACCGGCTTGTCCACGTCCTCCGTCCGCCGGTGCTGGAAATCATTGCTGATATAGTACAGCATCATGCGGTTGGTTTCCGCCACGTTGAGATTGTCGCCGTTGGTCTGGTCGTAGTCGGCGCTGTGGCAGCCCCAGAGCGCCCACCTGCCGCCCACGTAGGCCGCGCTGGCGATACCGTTCTTGTTCAGGTATTTGTTGATGATCTCGTCATCGTATACCTCGCCGGTCACGTCCTCGCCCAGGTACAGGTTTTCAATCAGCGTGCAGTCGGTGTTGCTGGCCGTCTTGAATGGGATGCCGTCGTTTTCGATCAGGAGCGCCTGGAAGTTGGCCGCCGCCAGCACGGACAGGTGATACTTCTTGCCGTCCACGCCCTTGACCATGGGGAAGAACACCGTTTCGTTTTCGTAGGTGTAGCCCCTGCCGGTCTTGAAGGTCACGGCGTTGTCCAGCCCGATGGCCGCGTTGGCATTGCTGGTGTCGATCAGCGGCATATCCACGAACATGTAGGCGTCCCAGTGCCCGTTGATCTTCACGCTGTTTTCGTGCATTACGCGGTGCACGGCGGGAATGCTGCTGAATCCGGGAGCCAGCAGGTAGGCGGGAATGTAGCCCGTCGCCTGATACACGTTTTTCACCGCGTACAGGCCGGTATTCTTGCCCTTGCCGTTGGTCGTGCCGATCACGTCGTCGCTGTCCACGCGGGTAGCGTCAATCGTGTTGTAGGTCACGGTCAGGGCGTCGGTGCCCAGGTTCGTGATGCCGGTAATGGTGATGGTTTTCTTGGTCTGGTTGTAGGTGATGGTGTAGTCCGTGCCCTTCACCTTCACAACCGGGTCGCCGGACTGCGGGGCGGTCTTGAGCACCACGCTTTCCAGGATAATGTTTTCCGCGCTGGGGATGGTGATCACGTTGTTGCTCGGCGTCTTGCTGACGCTGGCGACGGTCTTTTTGGCGTAGGTCACGGTCAGCGCGGACGTGCCCAGGCTTCCTTCCGTCTTTTCCGTGATCGTGACCGCGTTGTTTGCCTCATCCACCGCCACGGTGTAGTGGGTGTCCTTGGTCTTTCCTTCCACCTCGATGGTGTCCAGTTCGATCAGGTCAGCGTTCGCCAGGGTGAAAGCGCCCTCGGACGGGGTTTTGCTTTCGGTCGTCGCGGTCGTCCCGTAGCACTTGGCCGGGTCGAGCACGTTGATCAGCACCAGGGGGCCGACGCCCTTTTCTTCCAGGTGCACGCGCATCGCTTCGCAAAGCGTGTACTTGTCCCAGTCGTCGCTGTAGCCGAAGTATTTGCGGGCTTCCGCGATGTTGTTCACCACGATGGGCTTGTTCACCGGGTAGCTCTCGCCTGCGGCAAGCGCCAGGTTATGGACGGGTGCGGTGCCCACGTACACGATGGCTTGCAGGCTCTTGTCCGCGATCCGCGCGCCCACGGCCTGAATCTTGCCATACGCGCCGTGAAGATATTCGCTCATGGGTTATTCCTCCTTCGTTTATTCCAATAGTCTTTCGATTTCCGGGTTATACGCCTCCTTGGCGTAGCAGCCGAACACGACGTTCACGAATCCGTAATAGTTCGGTCGCCGGTCAACCACATAGCTTTGGTCGGTGTACAGGCTGTAGGTCACGGTGTCCTCCTGCACAAACAGATCCGTGTGCGGAATCGCCTTTTCACCCAGCAGCTTTTGCATACAGTCGTCCATCCAGTTCATCAGGGTCATGAAGCCCTGTTCGGTTCCTTCCAGGATCAGGCTCATGTCGAGTCCCTGTCCCTTTTCGCCCACGCTGTCGATAAATCCGGGCAGCCGCACGCCCGGTTCGTACACGCTGAACAGGATGGTTGCGGATAGATGCTGGCCCATTTCCTGCGGTCTGTGAATGTTGTTATAGCGGTCAAACCGCTTTTCCTCCATGTACTTTGCGTAGGTCTGGTTGGGCATGATAATGATGCCCGGAACCACCGTCTGCGGCAGTTCCAGGATATTGCCCATGGCGTCCATCCGCGAAGGTGCCCACGCAATGTGCACCTGCGGCTCCTGCCGCCGGATTTTCCCGATGTCCATGTCCGGGGCGGGGGCTTTCATTTCCCGGCCCTCGCACAGGTTTTCATAGACCCAGCCTTTCAGGCCGCGCCACCGTTCGGAAAATCGCATTACAACACCTCCCTGGGGTCAAGCGCCACCAGCATGATGTGCAGCATTCCCATGGCCCGGTCAACGCTGAGCACCTTCATGGGCCTGCGGTCGAAAATCACGTGGGTGTTCGGTTCCGGCTCCCCGCCTGGGAAGTCGTCAAGCGGCGTGTGAATCAGCATGTTCCGGGTGTTCTGATCCCAGCTTATGTCGTTCACGTTGTTGTTCTTCCGCTTGAGCGCCTCTTCCTCGTCCGGTATGCAGGTGATTTCTTCGCCGTTCCAGTAGTGCGTTTCACCGAAGTGATCCATTCGCATGAAAACGCGGTGTACGTCCACGGCGATGCGGTCTTTCAGGGCCATGCCCTTACTTCTTCCGCTTCGGGGGTCTGGCGGCAGGCGCGGCCTTGGCGGGCGGACTGGCCTTGACGGGCTTTTCGGCCTTTGCGGGCTTCTCCTTCGCCTTGGGCGGGATCACCGCCTTGCCCTGTTCGATCAGGCGCGCGCCGTAGCTGTCGTTCACCTCGGCTACCGCGCCGTCTGCGATCATTTTGACCTTCACTTGGCTTTCCTCCCTCCGCGCTTCTTCGGTGCGGCGGGCGGTTCGTCCTCGATCACGTCCCCGGCGTCCAGGGCGGGCAGCTCGTCCTCCGCGTCCTCCGCCATTTCGGCGATTTCCGCTTCCGGTTCGGCTTCCGCGTCCTCCGCCGGTTCCGCGTTCTCGACGGCGGGCGGTTCGGGTCTGCGCGGGCTTTCACCCGTCGCGCCCAGCACGCCCCGTTCCACCAGTTCGCGCAGTTTTTCTTCTCCCAGCGCTTCCGCCTGTTTCTCCGTCAGCACTTCGCCCACGGTAATAAAGCCGGTCGCCGGGGTGGCGGTATTGGTTTTCGCGTAGTATTTCATGCTGTCCTCCATGATTCGGGGCCGCCGGTCAGGCGGCCCCGTAATAGTCGCGGATGCTGATTACAGCACCTTCATGACGCCCCACGCGCCCACGTTTTCGGGAATGATCGTCGGGCAGCTAACGAGCCGGTTGGTGATGGTGTCGTTGTCGCTGTCGCCGATGCGGAACGGGACTTCCTTCTTCACGTAGGTTTCGTGGCGGGCGTTGTCGTCCTCGCCCTTGACCTTGGTGATCGGGCCGTGCTTGATTTTCAGCGGCTTGTTGACGGTGCTGCCCAGCAGGATATGGCCATACGGGATTTCGTATTCCATTTCGCCGTCGTCGTTGCGGAATTTTGCAACGTCCGTCACCATCTTGGTGCCGTTGCGGGTCACGCCGCGCACGTAGATGCCCTGTCCGGCATACCGGGTCTGGAGCTCGCCCAGGTCGGCGGCGCGCAGGTCAAGGCTCTTGAGATAAAACTCATTTTCCAGCATCGTGTCGAACACGCCGGGGCCGAGCACGATCAGGTCAACGTCGCCGCCCTCTTCCAGGATGGCTTCGGTGAATTTTTCAAAATCGTACTCAAAACGGGCGCCGGACTGATCCCACTTCGTCGCGGGGACGTAGAAGTTTTCAAATCCGAAGTCGGCAAACATGCTGGCGGCCTTTTCGCGTCCTTCCTGGGTGTAGCGGGTGATTTCCAGCTTGCCCTTGATCAGGACTTCGCGGGCCATCCAGTTGCGGCGGTTCTGGTTCACGGTGCGCAGCACTTTCAGATCTTCCGCGACCTTCCTCTTGCTGCGTTCGGCGGGGGTCAGGCCGCCGATCACGTTCTCGCCAAACTGGCGGACGCTGATGTCGCGCATGGTCACAATGCGCTGCGGGGCCAGACGGGAAAACGCCACCTGGCGCATTTCAAAGCCTTCGCGCCCGATGGTCACGCCGCCCATGCCGGGGGCAACGAACGGGGCAAGGCCGGTCTGGTCGCCCTTGCGGTAATCGTAAAACAGGTGGTCATCGTCGCTCACGCCGTCATCCGCGCAGAACATGTCGCCCAGGAATTTCGGGATCGGCTTCATCTGTTCCACGGCCTTGAGCATGGTCATGGTATCAAAAAGATTGAGAGTAGCAGGCATTTTCTTGTCCTCCTTTACGCATTATTCAGCGTCAGGCCAGTCAGGCCGTAAGTCTTTACGGTTTCCTTGTAGCCCTCGGCGGTCACGGTCACTTTGATCGTCTGCGTTTCCTTGTTGGTGATGCGGAAGATCGCAAGGCCGTCGTCGTCCAGCGTCCGTTCGGGATGCGCGCCGTTCACAAGCTGAACCTTGATCGTGGCGTCCTCGGCGTCGGTTTCAAAGTGCAGCGCCAGGAAGTTGCCGCTCTTCTCGTCGCCCAGGTATCCGGCGCTGGAATAGTCGGCAATGTATTTCAGCGTGCCCAGGATTTCATCTTCGGAAATGACGATGTTCTCCTGAAGGTCGCTGGCTACCTTGCCCAGCAGCATTGTGCCGTCGTCATCCTCGATGTCCGCGTCCACGGTTACGCCCGCGAAAGCGTTCACGACGATCACGTCAGCGGATTTCAGTTCGTCCAGCGGGGCGAGGATGAATCCCAGCTTGCGCAGGATGTGCGCCTGGGCCGCGTTCAGCGTGGTCACGCCGTCGGCCAGCACAACGTCCTTGTACAGCATTTCGCCGCTGATATACACGGCGGCGGGGGTCGCAACATTCTCGCTCTGGTCGGTGTCCGTATCATTCACCAGCAGAACCAGAATGCTGTCGTCCGTGATGTTCCCGGCTGCGGCGGGCGCGTAGAAGCCGTTGGATTTACGGTACAGGACGGTGCCGTGCTTCACGGTTCCGTTGCCGGGTTCCATGGAAATAGCGACCTGCTTGCCGCCGCCCGCTTCCAGCGTTTCCGGTACGCTCTGCCCGATGGTCTTGTAGAGCTCAGTCATTTGTTTTTTCCTCCTTCTGTTCTTGATTCGGCCTTAATACATGCCGTCCGCGCGGACGGTCATGCCGTCGGCCAGTGTCGCAAGTTCCTTCGCCAGCTTGTCCCCGCTGGCTTCCGCGTCCTTGTCGTTGTCGCCCGCGTCGCCCGCGCCGATGTTTTCAGCCGGTTTGGTTTCCGCCTGGCGGTTTTCGAGGTACTCCTCGCCGGTCTTGGCCTGTTCGGCAATGACCGCGCGCAGGAAGTCGGCTTCGCTGTCGCCGTTGGCGATAGCGTCCTCGGCCAGCTTGTCCCACTTCGCGCCCTTGGGCTTGAGGGTCAGAATGGCCTTGCGGCGGTTGCGCTCCGCCTCCACCGCAGCTTTGCGGATGGCGTCAGCGGCGGCAGGGTTTTCCTGCTGGATGACTTCGGCAGTTGCGTCTTTGAGTTCCATGTTGGTATCCTTCCTTTCTTCCTGGGTTTCCCCTGTATTTTCAGACGAGTCCCCGGCGGCAACTGCCGTTTGCTCGTTTCTGACGGGTTGTTCCGGTGCTTCCGGCGCTTTGGCCTCCCGGATGGGGTGTTCCGGCACGTTCTGGTAGTATTCCTGCATCAGGCCGTACACGTCCGCGTCCATGGCGCAGGCGGCGATTTCTTCTTCCTCGTCCGCTTCCGCCCCCTGGATCACTTCGTCCACGAATCCGGCTTCCTTGGCGGTTTCCGCCGTGTACCAGGTCGTGGCGGTCATCAGTTCAAGGCATTCATCCCGCGTCTTGCCGGTGCGTTCCGCATAGATGTCCGCCATGTCGTTGTCGGTGTTGATCATGCTGTTGTAGGCGGAAAGCATGGCGTCCGCGTGTCCCCAGGCAATCCAGGAACACCGGTGGATCATGTAATCCGCGCCTTTTGCCATGCGAACGTGCGCTCCCGGCAGGCAGGCAATCAGGGTAGCCGCGCTGTCGCAGCTTCCTTCGATGTCCACAATCTTTTTCGCCTTGTGCTTCATCAGCGCCGTGCGGATGGCCACGGCTTCGTTTACCGCGCCGCCGGGGCTGTTGATGCGGATGGTGATTTCGTCCACGTCGCCCAGGGCTTTGAGTTCCTTGTCAAAGTCTCGGCTGGTGACGGTCGGGTCGTCGTCCCACCACTTGTTCGGGGCGATGCTGGAATAGATCATGATCTCGGCCTTGCTGTCCTCGGCCTTGGCCATCCTGCATTCCAGCCGGAAGCATCTGCTTCTTTTCGGCATCATTCTTCCTCCTTTTCTTCTTCTTCCGGGTCAGGCGGCGCGCCGGGTTCGGCCTGCTGAATCAGTCCGGCCTTGATCCGCGCCTGGTTTTCCCGGCCCAGTTCGGCGATGTTCTCCATATAGTCGGTGCCGCCGTATTCCATGGCCTCCTGTTCGCCCGTGGTGATACCCGCGTTCATGCGCGTGACCGCCGCGTTGGCTTCCTGTACAGGCTGCACGTGGCCCCGGCTGCTGCCGACCCACTGGCACCCCAGCCATGCGTCCCGGATCAGCGGGTCATCAAAAAACCCTGGGGCTTCCAGGCGTCCCAGGGCGATGGCTTCCGCGATCACGGCTTCGTAAATCGGCTGGTTGAATCCCTGAATGAACCGTTCCCGGTACTTCGTGACCACCCGCCAGAAGTCGAGCCGCGCCGCGTTGGCTGCGGTGTAGTTGCTGTTGTAGACGTGCATCAGCACTTCGTAGGGGATTTCGCTGCCGCTTCCCAGTATGGTGATAAGCTGCCGCGTGTAGGCGTCAAATGCTGTTGGCGCGCGGGAATCGCCCACCTTGTCCACCTTTTTGCCGGGGGGCAGTTCGTAGACGTTGCCGTTGCCCAGTTCGATGCGCAGGCTGTCGTCCGTTACCTTGTCCTCTTCGGCAATGCTGTCGTTGATGCTGTCGTAGCCGTCGTCGTCCGTTCCGTCGCTGGTGATGAACACGGTCAGCATGGCCGCGACGATGCTTGCCGCCAGTTCCGCGTCCAGATACCGGTCAAGCTGCTTTACCTGCTCGATCATCCCGCTGATAAACGGAATGCCCCGGTGCTGTTCCGGGCGTTCGGCGGTCATCAGGTGCAGCACGTTCGGCATTCCCGTGTCCTTGCCGTAGGCGTCGATGGGCTCCCAAGTGATGTCACCGGGCGTTTCATCCTGGAGCGGGTGATACGTGGCGATATGATAGCGGATGATTTCGCCGTCCTTGTTGATTTCCACGCCGTCCACGATCCGCCCGCCGCTGTCCGTGTTCTGCGCTTCGCTGCCGCCGGAGCTGTCCGGGGTGGAAAGCCGGTCGGCTTCGATCAGCCGGATCACGGTCTGGTAAGGGTTCCGAACGTTCGGCTTCATCCCGAACACGGCCAGCACGTCGCCGCTGACCAGTTCGCTGCGGAAAGCAAGCTCCTGTATATCCCAGAAGGTGTGCTGCCGCGTCGCGTCACACATCTTGGTCTTTGCCCAGAGCGTGAATTCCCGCAGAGCCGCCCGTTCCCATTCCGCCGCCGCTTCCTCTGAAAGGCCCAGCAGTTCCCGGTCAATCTTCGGTTTCGGGCGGATGCCCCAGCCCACGACGTTTGTCACCATCGTGGAAGGAGCCCCGCGTCCCAGGCCGCCGCCCGCGTACAGGTCGCGGCTTCGGATGCGCAGCAGGCTTCCTTGCAGGTCGATGTCGTCCTCGGCGCTGCCGCCGCCGGTAATCCAGCCGATCAGGCTGTTCTTGGTCTTGCTGGCCCCGTGGTATTTGTACCCGCTGGCGCTGGCCTGCCGCACCGCGCTCATCGTTTCCTGAATGCGCTGCTTCCGTTCCTCGGTCAGCCGCGCCTGGTATTGCTGGACGCCCTTCTGCGGGTTCACCAGGCTCGTCAGCCTTTCCCGCAGGTTCATGGGGGAATCCAGGATGTTCGTTTTTTTCGGCATCTGTCCAATCCTCCCGGCTTATGTGTCGCGGAATACGACGGCAACCGACCGTGGGGGCCGGACGTTCGTTTCGTATTTCTCTACGATGGCCGCAAACTTGTCGATCATCCGTTCAATATCGTCGATTTCCAGCAGCGTAACCTTTCTGCTTCCGATGGTGTATTCCTTGGCCTGCCCGTCCACAAGGGCCGTCAGGGCTTCCTTGTACTGCGTCAGGTACATTTTCGCTTCATCGTAACTGTACGCGGCGTTGTAATACTGCCCGTTCTTGTAGGCCATGTGTTCGCCTCCTTATACCTTGATGCCGCTGCTGATCAGGCCCTTCGGCTTCTTGGGCTTCCCGCTGGTGTCGGCGGGCTGGATTTTCTTCTCCCCGTACATCTTCTTTTCAAAGCTGTCCAGGTCGATGCGGAATCCCTTGAAAGCGCAGCGGGCGTAATTGTTCACGTCCAGCGGTTCGTTGCGTTCGTAGATCTTCACCCATTCTTCCACGTACACGTTTTTCTTCTTGACGAGCCGCACCTGTTCGGAGATCAGCCCCCGGAAATACGTTTCGTCAAAGCCCCGGTCGTCGTCATCCGGGTAGTGCATGTATCGCGGCCCAGGCGTCGCCACGCCCGCGTTGTGAAGGATTGCCCGTTTTCCGGCGTACACGTTGATGCGGAACCAGTTGTTTCCCTTCTTCGTACTCTGCGCGTGCTTCACCAGTGGGCCGGTGTCCTTGTTCTCGCCCTGGATGGGGTAGATTCGCTTGTGGCGGCGCTTGTAGCATTCCCGCATCACGTCGTCCCAGTAGTTGCCGCCCGCGTCCATGAACGTGACGGCGGCGCGCATCCGTCTGCCGTTTTCCAGTTCCCATTCCCGGTCAAGGAGCTGGTCTACCAGTTCCCATACCTCCGGCTCGTCCGCCCGTCCTGGCAGCGCGCCGTATTCGATGCCCCAGCTTTCCTCGTTCCGGCCCCAGCCCTTCACTTCGTATTGCAGGCGGTTTCCCTGGGTGTCAATCCCGATGGTGATCACCAGTACCCCGTTCGGGACTTCCGCCCGGTAGTGTTCCCGGCGCATGTACATCATTTCCGGGATGGCCGTACTGTCCTTATATTCAAACGGCAGGCCCAGTTCCAGGTTGTAGAATGCTTTCAGCATTTCCGGGTCGTCTTTTGCATCCAGAAACTTTTTGCATTCGTCCTTCCAGTCGGCCCAGGGTGACATGAAAGCGTTGATATGGAAGCTACGGATCCCGCGTTTCAGCGCCTTGGGGTTGTAGGGAATCCATTGCGCCGGGGCGCGCTTGACTTCCCATTCCTCCATGGTCTTTTTGCACTTTGGGCAGCGCCACACGGCGGAAGTGACTTCGTATTCCTTCACCCCGCCCGTATCCGCGATCACCTGTTTTTCAAAGCAGATGTCGTCGAACACGACCGCGCTGTGATCCCCGCAATGCTTGCAGGTGATTTCCCATTCCTCCCGCGTGCCCCGCAGGAATTCCTTGTAGATGCGGCTGGTCTGCTTGATGGTCGGTGTGCTGGTGAACACCCGCTTGGCAAAGGCGAAGTTCTGGGTACGTTTCTTTGCCAGGGAAACCGGGTCGCCCTCCACGCCCGCGCTGGCCGGGTAGCCGTCTACCTCATCCATGAACAGCTTGGCAATTGGTCGGCTTTTCAGGCCGCCGGGGCTCATCGCGCCGGTCATGGCTAAAAATCCGCCGTTGAAGTTCTTCTGGGTAATGGTGCTGTCGTTCCCGCCGTAAACCAGTTTGTTCAGCACCGGCGTGCTTTCGATGGTCGGCGTCAGACGCTCCTTGCTGAATTTCTCCACGTCCTCGTCACGGGGCATGACCAGCAGACACGGGCCGGGGTCAAGGTGAATCGTCCGCCCGATCATGTTTGTGATGATGTCCGTCTTGCCGATCTGTGCGCTGGACATGATCACGATGTCATGGATGCCCTTCTGACTGTAGCTGTCCATCATTTCGCGCTGGTACGGGGCGCGGTCGGTGTGCCACGGGCCGGGTTCAGGCGCGGATTTTCCCACGATCACGCGGTAATGGTCGGCCCACTGGCTGGTGCTTTCGTCGCTTGGCGGTTTGTAGATATTCAGAATATCCCGCCCCAATTCAAGAAGATTCATTCATCCTCATCTTCCTCGTCGGGCGTCTGATAGTCCTCCTCTGGCACTTGTGTTTCTTCTCCGGGCAACGGGGTGTTGGCTATCATATTCAGCGCGTCCCGCACGTCCCGGTCGATGATTTCTTCAATCCTGTCCGGGCTGTCAATCATCACCAGGGCCGGTGCCAGTTTCCGCGCCAGGTTCACAAAGCGCCCCCGCACAATGGTGCTGATGTTGCCCCAAAGCCGGTGCACTTCCTGAACGTCCACAAATTCGCCCTTCATGCGGGCGACCTCGATTTCTGTCTTTTCTTTCTTCACCCGTTCATGCTGTGCCTTGACTACAGACAGCTCTTCGTTTTCTGTTTCTGTGGCGTTTTTGTTGTATGCTACCCATCGCTGCACAAAAACAGCGGGGTCGTACTTCTTATCGTCGGCCTCGCTTCTCACAAACAGTTTCTTGTCCTTCGGCAGTTCCATGTCGATGTCGTGGAGCCGCCGATAGGTGTAGCCCGCCAGCGTGGCAAGCTCTTTCTTTGTCATTCCGGGCAGGGCCATCTTATCGTCCTCCCGCCATCAAGCGCTGGATTTCGTGTTCCATGCGTTCCTTCATGTAGTCCAGAATATCCTGCTGCACTTCTTCCTGGCTGCGGTTCATGGGCATCTGCGGAATGGCGATGCCCACCACCTTCATGATGGGAAACCGCGCCTTACCCGCGCGGGTGAAGGTCAGTCCGCCCAGGCTGCTGCCCAGGTTGCGGAACGGCGGCTGTCCGCCGTAGCTGCCCATCTGGCTCGGCAGGGTACTGGTTCCGGCCTTGACCACCCGGCCCTTGACCCGGTATTTCCGGTGCAGGCTGGCCCATCCGTGCGCGCCGCCGCTGGCTCCGTAGCGCCCGCCGATGGTGCCCCGGCTGTCCACAATTGGGATGATGCACCCGACGCCCATGCCCCCGCCGCCGGATAGCTGCGGGGTTTTGACCGCCGCGTTGATCTGTCCGGCCTTGACGTAGTAGTCCACGGGCAGGTCTTTCCGCAGGATCATCTTCACGTGATTGCCCGTGCGCTTGAAGATGGAATACATCACCTGGTCGAAGCGTTCTGGTTTCAGAATCGCCCGAAGCCGTTCTATCTGTTCGTTCAGTTCGGAAGCGTCTATTTCCAGGTAAACGCTCGGCGCGGCCATGTTTCCCGCCCCCTTTACACGCAAAAAAGCGGGCAACTTTCGTTGTCCGCTTCTTCACAGCTCTGGTGATATTATCATCATAGCACATTCCGGTTGTCATTTCAACACACTTTTTGGAAAAATTTTTTACCCCTTCAAAACCACGTATTTGTCCTGCCATTTCACGTGTTTCATGTCCGGCGCTTCCTCCACCGCGCGCCTTGCTTTTTCAAAGCCCCGCCGCGTCATGTTCAGTTCTTCCCGGATTTCCGTGTCCGGCACGTCGAACACGTACTTCATCAGCACGAACACCCGCATCGCCCTGCTGCGGATCCCGTTTAATATGCCCTGCGCCTGTTTGAGCTCCGCTGCGTAAGCCCTGCACTGATCTTCGTGCTGTTCGTCCAGTTCGGATAGTTTGGCGAAAGCGTCCTCGTACCCGTGCACCTGCCCGCCGCCTCCCGGCATCCCGGTCAGGTGCTGCGTGATATGCGTCAGCCGGTCGTGCTGCCAGTCCCGTTGTTCCTCAATCAGCCGGATTTCCTGCATGATATACAGGATTTCCGCCAGCAGAGGGATGTCCCTGTTGCGTATGGCCGTCGGCCTGAATTCCCGTTCCTCGGCCTGCGTGCTGTGTTGTTCCTGATCCATGGTGCATCCCTCCGTCAAAAGCGCGAACGTTCGCGCTTTTCGTAATCAGTAGGCAAACGTGTCCTCCGGCATCGGTTTTACATGCGGGTAGATCGGCGCGTCCCGGACTTCCGTTCCGTCCGGGCAGGTCACGCTGAACGTGGTGTCCGGCATCGGTTCCGCTTCGTTGATAATCGCCGTTATAACCCGGCTGCACCGCGCGCAGGCCAGGGAATAAAAGCTGTAGATCGGTTCTCCGATCTTCGCCGGTTTCCCGTCCAGCCCGCCCATGGCGTCCGGTGGAATATCGTTCGGCATCACGGCGTTGAATTCATACCCGCACGCCCCGCATTTCAGGTAGGCGATGCACTTGTATTTGTTTTCGCTCATGCCGCCGCCCCCCTGCACAGTTCAGGCAGGTTTGCGCGTACAAGGGCCGTTGGGATCGGCGGGCATACAGCGTTCCCGCAGCGCGCCACCTGTTCTGACTTCGGATAGGGTTTTCCGTCAGCGTCCACGTCAATGATGTAATCCTTCGGGAATCCCTGTGCGTTGAAAAGCTCTCTCGGCGTCAGCATTCGCAGACCGATGTCCACAATCTGGTAATCCTGTCCGCGCACGGTCACAAGTCCCATTCTGTCCTTTGCCGTTACGGTCGGAGCGGGTTTGTCGCACGGTACGGCATTGTCGCCGTTCCCGTAATACTTCACCAGGAAAGCGCATACTTCCCCGAAGTGGTTTGTCTGCGCCGTCAGTGTGTTCAGCGGCTTCGTGACCTCCTGCCCGACGCTGTAATGGTTGAATTGCGTCACAGCCACGGCGCACACCGCGTTATGGTCAATCGCCGTCACGGTCGGCAGGGGTTTGTCCGCGCCGCTTGCCACATTGTCCCCGCCGTAATACTTGCTGATAAATGTTGACACAAGCCCGTATCTGTTGCTGGCGTCCACCGTCATTAAAGGGTCGTCAACTTCCTGTCCGCGCACATCGCCTCCCTGTTCGTCGTGATATTGAATCAGGTTCGGTGTAATGGCTTCTTTGTCGTTCACATTGACGATAAACGGGCGTGGGTTTTCAAGCACAAACTTCTGAATGCCGCGCGCAATCCTGCGCATGGTGGCTTCCGCCAGCGGTCTGACCGCGCGGATCCCGTACTGTTCCCAGATTTCGTCGCTGGTCGCAAAGATTGACGGGCACGGTAGTGAAAAGTCCAGCACGTCCGCAACCGGTTTCCATGGTTTCTTCATTCCCGCGACAACTTCCAGGCTTTCAGGATCGCCGTGTGTCGCTTTCGGCCATACAATCGGCTTTCCGTCGCAGCGCGCAATCAGGAAGAAACGTTTTCTGATTGTCGGCGCGCCGTAATCGCAGGCCCGCAGTTCCCGATGCTCTACGTGATAACCCAGTCCTTTTGCCAGTTGAAGCATCTGCTGTGCATCCGGTTTCAGGAAGTCGCAGGCTTCATGAAAGGCCGGGTGATCCAGTGATATTCCTGTCGTCAGCATGTCGATAAACCCCTTGAAGGTTTCGCCTGCCCGCGCCGGATCCGGGACGGTTTTTCCGTCCTTGCGCTTAATCAGCGGCCCCCACGTCTGAATTTCTTCCACGTTCTCCATCATCATAACGCGCGGGCGCACGGTCAAAGCCCAGCGCAGAATTACCCAGGAAAGCCCTCGGATATTCTTGCTGACCGGTTTCCCGCCCTTTGCCTTGCTGAAATGTTTGCAGTCCGGCGAAAACCATGCCAGACCGACGGGGCGCCCTTCGCAGGCTTCCACAGGATCGACCGCCCAAATATCTTCCGTGTAGTGTTTGCTGTCCGGGTGGTTCGCCCTGTGCATGGCGATAGCGGCGGGATCGTGATTGATTGCCACATCCACGCTTCGGCCCATGGCAATTTCGATACCCGTGCTGGCTCCGCCTCCGCCCGCAAAATTGTCTACCACGATTTCCCCGTCTTTCATCACATAGCCTCCTTTATCACGTCGAACAATGTCATTTGTCCTTTTGGCGGCTTTTCCCGGATCCTTGCCGGTTCCTGCCGGTATGGGTACAGGTTGCATCCCTTAATTCGGCAGTTCTGTACTTCCTTCCGGCTTCCGCCGCTGCATTCCAGACAGTGTTTGTGAATCGCTATCAGCAATTCTTCCGGTGTTGGCTTCGCGCTCATGGCTGCATCGCCCGCTTTTTCGCCCAACGCTTTTCGTTCTCGATGTCCGCCCTGATCTGCTGTTTGTCCCTCGTCCGCCGGTTCCAGCTTTTTCCGGCCCTGGCAAGGCTTTTGTACCAGTCCCCGCAGGAGATATGGAATCCGCTGCCGGAGCAGTTCATCTTGATGCTGTAATCCCCGTATTCCCCGACAATGGAAGGTTTCGGCGGCTTCCCGCAGATCGGGCATGGTTTCAGCTTTTCGCAGAACCGCAGCATGTCCTTCGTCGGTTCCGGGAATGCGTCGTGTCGCTTCTTCCGTTCCTTGATTTTCCTGAAATCCTCCGGCGTCAGTTCCAGTTCCCGGACGGTGTACGTCCGCAGCACAATGCGTCCCATGTGGTGTCGGCCTCCTTTAATCCTTCTTCTGTACCCGGTCAAAAGGCTCGTCCAGGCATAATTCCAGACCCACCTTTTCCAGCACTTCGTCGCACAGTTCCGAATGGTTCAGCGCCCAGATAATCTTTTCGTCCACGGCCTTGATGGCCCTGAAAGCCCGGTTCTCTCCAAATCCGAATTCGTCATGCAGCGCAAGGATGATTCCCGCGTAGCAGCACTTGATAATCGGTTCCGCCGCCTGTTTGAATCCCTCCTGCCGTCCAGCTTCCCGCGCTTCGTCCAAATCCTGCGCGGTGATCCCGTTGTGTTCAATAATCTTCCGTACCTGGTCGTGCACCTCCATCCGGCGCTGGAATTTCTCTCTGTCCCGCTCCATCATCCCGGTATACCCGCCGGATTGCATTCTTTCGATTTCCCGTTCCATGCGCTTGATTTCGTCTTTTGACATGGAAATGGCGTTCTCCATTTTCATCTGGCCGCCGCCGGACAGCTTCATTCTGGCCTGCTGTTCACGCGCTTCTCTGCGGCGCTGCGCTCTGTTCGCCATGTGGTGTTGGCCTCCTTCTTTACCAGGGGAATTCCTGGCGGAAATCTCCGCCCATCAGATCCCGCAGGCTTTCTTTCATGAAAACGGCAATCCCGTTTTCCTTGCAGGATTCCGCAAAATCCGTAATCCAGTTCTTTTCCGGCACAACCTTGTTTTTCCGGTTCCCGGTTTCCGCCCCGATAATGGCCCATTTCGGCATGGTCGCCACTTCCTGTTCCCGCCACGAGTAATAGCCGAACGGGGCCAGAATCGGCTCAATGCTGGTGAATACGTTGTGCGTGTCGCAGAACCAGTACGGGTCAAGCGGCGTCGGCGTCGATGTCCCGTACCAGAAGTTTTTGTCCTCCGGCAGCAGGCCCTTCTTCGCCAGGTCGTCATAGCGCCGCGGGTTTTTCGTCAGGAACAGATACCTGTGCTGTGGTGCTTTCCGGCAGGCGTCAAATACTTCCGTGATCCATTCGTCCTCCACCCAGTTTCCGAACAGATCCGCCATGGAACACACAAAGATTGTCCTTGGCTTCGTCCATCTGGCCGGTTCTTCCAGCCGGTAGCGGTGGAACGTCGGTTCAAAATCATAGGGATAGGGGATTTTCTGCCCGCAGCTTCCCATGTCAATGTGTACCCCGTTAATCATCCCGGATGCGTGAAACTGAAACGGCTCGTTCAGCACGTGAACGTCCATCACGTTCCCCGTCTTTTCGTCCGCTTCTCCGAAGTGCGCGCCGAAACGCCTTGCGATACCCCGCGCATAGCAGTATTTACACCCGTGCATACACCCCGTAACCGGGTTCCAACTGCTGTCGCACCAGTCAATCTTTGTTTTCTTTCCCATTGCCGCCCTCCAAAATCTCCCGGATTTTTGGCTGCACATAGTCCTTGAAAATCTGAACCACGCGTTTCTGCCCCGCCGTATAGTCCATGCAGACCCGTTCCCAGATGTCGCATAATTCAAATTCGCTGTGATCGTGATCCCATGATTCCAGGATATTGACAGCCGTTTCCTGCGTCATTGAACCGCTTTCGTTCAGCAGTTCTTCCAGTTCTTCCATGGCCGTCTGCCGTTCTTCGATTTCTTCTTCCGTCAAATCATCGTTCTGATAGTCCTCATCTTCTCCGATTCCCAGCCATTCACGCACTTCTGCCAGTGTCGCGTCAATATCAACTTCCTGCCGGTCGTGGTACAGTTTGTGAATCAGGTAATCATCATGGATTCTGGCTATCAGTTGCAGGAAACTTTCGGTTTCCGGCGTGGCATACCACCTATAATGCCCATCCTCTGCGTCGCTTTGAATGTTCAGCATGTACTTGTCCTGGTCAAAGTCAAAGTAGGCCCAAAGGCAGCTTCCGTAATGCGGATCGCCCTCTGTCTGATGGTATGCAATTCGTACAATGTTCGGCTTTTCAACCTCAATTTTCATGGTGTTGGCTCCTTTCTTAATTTCCCCAGGGCAGTTCTTCGTCGTCCACGGGGACAAAATCGTCATCCGGCGGCGCGCCGCCCGCGTCGCTGCGTCCGCCCAGGTATTCCAGTTCATCCGGCGTGATTTCCAGGCTGGCCCTCGGCTTTCCGTCGTTGCCCATGTATGGCCGCGCCGTCACCGGCCCGGAAATAGCCACCTTCCGGCCTCTGGACAGGTATTTGCAGGCGTTTTCCGCCTGCTTTCCCCAGCATGTCGCACGGAAATAGTCTGTGATCTTCTTTCCGCGCACCGTCCTGTTGACCGCCACGTCCAGATCGCAGACGTTTTGCTGCCCGTTCTGCGTGTTCACCGTCCGCAGTTGCGGGTCGTGTGTCAGGTTCCCGATGATGTGTGCTGCGTTCATTCGTCCTCCTCCGTTTCCGGCAGTTCAAGGTATCTGTCCGCCCCTCCGGCAATGCCGGTCAGGCTCATCTGCCCGCTGCCCAGCGCGTTCATGTATGGCCCTGCAAGGATTGTGTCAAGGCTGATTTCCGGCTCCCCGTCGCCGCGCAGCCGCCAGGTGTTGTCCGCAATGTACTTCTTGGCCCTGCGCACCCCGTCCGCTTCCGGCAGCAGGTCGTTGGAATATGCCGTCTGGTAATACATTTTCTGCACTTTTTCGCGGATCTCCGCCACCGTCGGCAGCCACTTGCTCGTCGTCAATAGCTGCATGAATGCCAGCATCACGATGTCGGCGGGGATGTCCTGCAAGGCAAAGGCCCAGCTTTGCACCAGCAGCACCTTTTCCTGCTTCGTCATGGTCTTGAAAGCGTAGCTGTAATTGGCTTTCGCCAGGGCCAGCAGTTTGTTCGCGTCGTCCGCTGTCATGGCTGCACCAGCCCTTCAAAGGTCATGTCCTCGTCCAGGTTCACCAGCCCCACGATTCCCGGCGGGATGTCCTGATAGGGCCGCTGTTCGTATTGTTGGGCAGAAACCGTCCTCGCGCGCGGGCGCGGATCCGTCCTTTCTGTCCCTGAATATGTCCCTGCCTTTACCGGTTCCCTGTTTATATTTACAGGAGTACCGCAGGAAGAAGATCCATAAAAGGGATCGGGTACACTATCGGCGGCATTTTTGCCCCCGTTCTGCCGGAAATCGGCTGCGCTACCGCTGACGGGATCACTGACACAATCGCCTACACAATCACCTACACTATCGCCTACACTATCGGCGGCATTTTTGCCCCCGTTCGCGGGTGTATCGGGTACAATTCTGTAGCTGATATACCGCAGGTAGAAGATCCTGTATTCAGGGTCACTCTTTCGTCCGTCGCCCTTCTTGAAGTCGATCAGCCCGATTTGCTTGAACCGGTTCCTGATGGCCCGGATATTCCGTTCCTCCAAACCAGACCATGCTTCAATTTCTGAATTCGACACCGGGAAAAAATCGTCGGGCCACTCATGGTTCGGGCTTCTCTGTGCCCACATATTGGCAATGTGGAACAATCCCAGCCAGAACATCCTTTCGTAGCTTGTCAGACCGTTTCTTTTGCCGAATTCCATGAACATGTTGATCTGTTGGATATAGTTCACCTGGCTCATGGTGTTGGCTCCTTCTGCGGCTTATGATCTCCCCGTGCTGCCGAAACCGGCTTCGCCGCGTTCGCCGCTTCCGATTTCGTCCACGATCTCCACCGGTTCGTATTTCACCGGAAGGATCACAAGCTGGCTGATTTTATCGCCCCTGTTGACGGTGAAGTCCCGTCCGCCGTGGTTATACAGCTTCACGACGATTTCCCCGCTGTATCCCTCGTCGATCAGGCCCGTGCTGGTAATGCCGTTCTTCACGTTCAGTCCGCTTTTGCTGACGATCAGGCCCGCACATCCGGGCGGCAGTTCCACATGTACGCCGGTATGGAAGATGGCTGCGTCCTTGGCTTCCACGATCCTGTCCTCCGTGGCGTACAGATCCAGTCCCGCGTCCGTGTCGTGGGCGCGCTTCGGCGTAATCGCGCCGGGGTCAAGTTTGATCTTCACTTTTCCGTCCTTTCCGGGCCTCTTCGTCTTTCAGCCCTTGCAGGTAGATTCTGCTGACAAGGTTAATCAGCTTCGCGGGATACCGGTGCTGTACCATTTTCACCCGCAGGCTGTTCAGCATTCGCAGATGCTTCGGCACGGTTCCTGGCCTCCTTTGCTACGTCGCGCACGGTCAGCAGGTCGCTCCACATGTCGATCTGGTTCAGCGCCACGTTGTATTCATGCTTCGGGACATCCCGCAGGGTAGAAATGCCGTACCTTTTCAGTACGGCTTTGCGGATGGCGTTTCCGAGCTTGACCGTTGCCTTGTTGTCGTCAATGCCCCGTTTGTCCAGCATTTCCCGCGCTTTGTGCCGGATGGCGTCGTTCAGGTAGCTGACCTGTTTTCCGTCCACCTTCGTCTGCAACCGGATTTGCTTTTCCAGCGCTTCCAGCCGGTCGTTCTGCACGCTTTGCGCGGCGGAAAGTTGTTCCAGGGCCGCCGTGTTGTTTTCCAGCATCTTCCCGATGGTCTGCATCACGGGCCGCATGAGCTCCGTAATGATTTCGCCCAGGGCTTCCGCCGGAATCACGGCCATTTTCGGCGCGTCCTTGGAAAGCATTGTGATTTCCTTCTCACTCACTGTATATCACCGTCCCGTCCACCAGGGCGGTGTCCAGCGCCCTGCGGCTGTCCTCGCACCACTTCTCCACGGTTTGAAGCAGTACGGAATATTCTTCCTTATCCCTGTTATCCATCGTCGCAAAGGTCATCCGCATGTGCGGCATCCGGGCCACGGTGCCGATAAAGGCCCGCACAGCACTGGCGAATGCGTCCGCCGTCAGTTGGTCGGCAGGGATCCGTTCGGCGTCCCCCTTGGCGATGGCGCTTTGGGCGTTCAGCAATTCCTGCTGCGCGCGGTTCAGGTCATCCTGCTGTTCGTTCAGCATGTCGGCCTGTTCCTGGATTTCCTTTCGCAGGCTGCTGTTTTCCGCCGCAAGGCGGCGCGTTTCCGCAAGGCTTTCGTTTCCCAGCGCGGCAAGGCGCTGAATCTCCGCCTGCTGCTGCGCAGCCCTCTCGCGGCTGGCCGCAAGCTCGTCCGTCAGTTCCGTCGGGATCTGCGGCGGTCGGCTTTCCGCGTCCAGCGCCCGCTGTTCCGCGTCCAATCGCGCCTGCCGTTCCTTCTCGATCTCCGCCTGCGCTTCCGCGCGGACTTGCTTCACAGCTTCCTGCACTTCCCGCGCCGTCATGGCCTGTACGTCATGCTCTTGCAGGAATTTTTCTTCCGTCCCTGCGGGCAGGGGCAGCAGCTTGAAGGTTTTCGCCTGTCCCAGTTCCGCGAATTGCGGCCTGCCGCCGAATCGCTTGTAGCTGGCCATCATGTCCTGGGCCGTGCGTTCGCTGACATCTGCGTTTTCCTCCACCCACTTGCCGAATTCCCCATGGGGCAGCAGTTCTTTGGCTTCCAGGAATACGCGGGCAAGCTGCCACATGTTCATGTTGATGTTCAGGCGCAGCGTCCGCGCCTCCATAGCAAGCCCGTCAAGTGTGCTGATTTCCGCTGGTTTGGTGTTGGCTAATTCGTTCATTGCTTTTCCTCCGCGATTATACGTAGTTCCCGGTAATTCTCCGGCGGATCCGGGCGGGGTGCCCATCCGAATACATCATCCGGCGTTTCAATTTGCCGCCATCCCCGGACGCGCATTTCCCCGTACCTGTCAATGACAAGGATGCAGGAAAGCGCGTCCGCGTCCTCCTGTGTCGGCATCCGGTCGTGCGGGTCAATCCACGTTTCCGGCGGTTCCCGCCAGTACACGTTGAACCGGTTTTCCCGCGCGGTCATGGTGCTGTAGACCATCGCGCCCTGGAATACGTGCCAGACAATGATTTTCCGGGCTTCCTTCGGGTCGGTTGTGACCGGGCAGGTGGATATGTCCATCCATCTGTCATTGCCCATCCGCCGGTTCCTCCACGCTGATTCCGTGCTTTTTCAGCTTGTCCCGCCACACGGCCTGTGTGAGGGGGCTGCAATGGGCCATCGCGTCAGCCCACGTGGGCAGGCGCTTGTTCCGCTTGCGGAACCAGTTCTGGTAATACAGGCTGTTCCGGTCGTGCGGGTCTGCCGGATCGTGCTTTGTCGCGCAGATTTCGCAGCATCCAGGCCCCGGCGCGGTGATCCTGATTTCCTCCATGCGTTTCGGCATGGCTCCTCCTTTCCCGTGGTGTTGGCAAAAAAGCGCCCGTCTTTCCGGGCCGCCATCGGTTTTTGCCTGCCATGCTCTGAAAAACCGCAAAAGTACCTGGGGCCTTATCCGGTGAGCGTCCCCGTTTGGCTCTGCGCTTCACCGAAGGAAGCGCCTTTAACCCCTTCAACTTCCGCGCTTCCGATAGGGGCCGGT
>Ga0310690_10003302_pt1 | contig 24420 bp, 18 predicted proteins | sample AusTroGonzalo_MG_2_FD_207661 | JGI IMG/M metagenome (GOLD analysis project Ga0310690, IMG submission 207661) | Bovine rumen microbial communities from tropical cattle in Woodstock, Queensland, Australia - Gonzalo_04 (v2) (version 2) | ecosystem: Host-associated > Mammals > Digestive system >... | reverse complement strand
GATTCAGAATTATTGTTAGATCTTAACGAAACGCCGCCTACTCTTACTGCATATCTTTATGGTGAATACGGTCTTATGGGAATATTAATATTTGAGAAACAATAATTCCATTGATATGAAAAGGTTTCTATATTTCTTTATTGTAGTAGCGGCATTGGGGCTATATTCTTGTAGTCCTGAAAATGAACCGGACAATAATACCGAAGTAAACGGCATGCTCCCAGGCAAATTTTCTGTTAGTGAAGATCGACAAGTGCAATTCTCACAAGGGAACTTGCAGTACCAAGCAAGCACTAAAACATGGCGTTTCGCTGCTAAACAATATGATTATATCGGTACTGACAATGCCAAAATTAGTGATACCTACGAAGGGTGGATAGACCTATTTGGTTGGGGGACAGGCAAAAATCCGACACTATCAAGTACAGAGAATAGTGATTATTTGTATTTTATTGATTGGGGTAATAACACTATAAGTAATGGTGGAAATAAAGCAAAGTTTTGGCGAACTTTTGATTCACTTGCTTGGTGGTATATATTTTATAAACGAGCAAACGCAGAAGCTCTTTTTGGCTTCGGCTGCGTGAATGGGGTAAATGGAACTATTCTTTTACCCGATGATTGGAGGCTTCCCGATGGAATGATATTTACGCCCAGCAGACAGAAAGGGCTTGTGGACGAAAACGATTACATGTATAATAGTAAAGAGGACAATTACTTACATAACACCTATACCGCTGAGCAGTGGGCTGCGATGGAATCTGCCGGAGCTGTATTTTTGCCGGCTGCAGGTTGTCGATGGGGAACATACATGGATTTCGTTGGTAATGGTGGGAGTTATTGGACACTCACCCACGGTGGTGGCTATGATGCTTATTATCTCAGTTATAATGTAAATGGCCTTAGCACACAAAGTTGCTATGGCTGTAGTACTGGCCGCTCTGTGAGACTTGTACATTATTTACAATAGCTATTTATCCAAAACATTTTGGATTTTGCGAGCAACATGGACTCTATCCCGACACGACACGAGCCAATCCTAGGATTTACATGCATTCTGACTAATTAACACTGTTCGTAATTTTGGTAATTTTGATAAAACAAAAATCCGTGAGTTCCGTAAAATCCGTACTCCCAAAATATGCTCATCGCAATAGTTGATTCTTCCCCACCATTTAGCGTACTGCACCGACAGTCAGCCGACGGTCAACCGACGGTGAAACCCAATGTCAGTATAGTATCACCTTATGGAAAAAGGCACGTCACATCATCTCCGCTTCCAGTTGTGCCCAGCGGGCGGGGGAGCCGTAGCCGAACTTGAGCATCGTCTGGCGGATGTGCTCAAGGGAGGCGATGCGGTCGGGGTGGGACTTGGAGAAGAACTTGTCAGCGTAGCAGATAACCTTCTCCTCAATCGTCTCTGGCAGAAAATCCTGCTCGGGCAGGGGTAGATGCTCGGCGATAATCTGCTCACGGGTGAGACCGCTGCCGGTGTGGCGTTCCGCTACACGCGCGTGTGCAGGTAATCCTTCTTTTCGTAGCAGCTCCGCACCGATGAAGCCGTGGCGGATGTACGGCTCGGTGCCATGGCAGAGGATGCCGGGGGCATTGCAGAAGACGATACCTATATCGTGCAGCATCGCGGCCTCTTCTACAAAAGCCGCATCCGCCTGCCACTCGGGATGCAAGGCGCACACCTCCAGTGCTTTGTCCGCCACTTGCCGCGAGTGATGCAAGAGGAGAGCTTTCAGTTCGGGCTGAGCGCTATAATACGTATCGATGAGGGATAGGTAATTTGCCATTTGCCGTTTGTCATTTGCCATTTACCGCAGGCCGTTGAGCAGGGCCTTGGCGGGCATGCGTTTCTTGCCGGGCAGCTGGAGCTCGGTGAGGCTGATCTCGCCGTCGGCACATTGCAGGTTAATCAGTCCGTGACCTTTCTCCGTGGCAAACACCTTGACGTTCTCGTAGGTCGTGCCGCCGATGGTGAGGTTACACCACGCTGCAGGGTAGGGCGAGAGGCCGCGGACGAAGTTATGGACCTCGGCAACGGTACGGGTGGTGTCTATCTCGCAGGTCTCCTTGAAGATCTTCGGCGCGGGACGCAGCTCATCGGCTGCTATCTCGTTCTGCGGCGTTGTGGGCAGCGGTGTGCCCTCGGCGTCAGACTTGTCGATGAGGTCCACGGTGCGCAGCACCAGATCGGTGCCAAGCGCCATGAGCCGGTCATGAACCGAACCGACGTTCTCGTTCTCACCAATAGGAATACGCTCCTGAAGGATGATGTTGCCGGTGTCTATCTCATGCTTGAGCATGAAGGTGGTGACGCCGGTCTCGGTATCGCCGTTGATGACTGCCCAGTTGATAGGCGCTGCACCGCGGTACTGCGGCAGCAGTGAGGCGTGCAGGTTGAACGTGCCGAGGCGCGGCATAGCCCAAACGACCTCCGGCAGCATACGGAACGCTACGACAATCTGCAGGTCGGCCTGATAACTGCGCAGTTCTTCAACAAACGCCTCGTCCTTGAGCTTCTCCGGCTGGAGCACCGGCAGACCAACCGACAAGGCGTACTCCTTTACGGCCGAGTATTGAACATGGTGACCGCGTCCGGCAGGCTTGTCCGGCATCGTAACGACTGCCACAATGTTATATCCGCCCTCCACCAGCGCCTTCAGCGGCGCTACGGCAAACTCGGGCGTACCCATGTAGATTATTTTCATTTGAAAATTTGAAGATTTCTGATTTGAAGATTGATTTATTTGCCCCACTGTAGTTTGTCCTTCAGGGCTTGGATGAACGAGTGCTCCTCGAGTTGCACCACTTTGGCGGTGTAGGCAGCCTTGCGGATGTGCAGTTCTACCTCGTTGAGAAGTGACTGGCTGCGGCCGTCCACAGAGATAAGGTAGTTGCCTAAACGGCTGCGCACCTTGAGGTCGATGGTCCAGTCGTCGGGGATGACGAGCGGACGTACGGACAGACGGTGCGTGGCGATAGGCGAGAGGATGATGGCCTTGACGTGTGGCTCCATCAACGGTCCGCCGACACTGAGGTTGTACGCCGTGGAGCCGGTAGGTGTGGAAATAACCAGACCGTCCGCCTCGTAGGTGTGCAGGTGTTCGCCGTTGACGCTGGTCTCTATCTCCAGCATGGATGACAGACCGGACTTCATGACTGCCACCTCGTTCAGCGCAAACGGGCAGGAGATGTGTCCGCCTTTGCCTTCAACCTCCAGGATGGAACGCTGCTCAATGGTGTAGCGGCCTTTGATAAGCTGCTCCATGATGATGTCCACCTGCTGCGTCTGCACCTCGGCCAGGAATCCCAGATGTCCGCAGTTGACACCTACGATGGGAATGTTCTTGTTTCCGATGATGGATGCAGTGGTGAGGAATGTGCCGTCACCGCCGATAGACAGAGCGAAGTCAATCATGTGACCTTCCTCGGTGAAGGCCTGCCACGCTTCGTCCTCAACAGGGAAAGGCGGATAATCGCGCAGGTTCATCTCCTGACGCAGTTCTTGCGACAGATATACATCTACCTGACGCAATGCCATGAACTCCAATAAGTGCGACACCTCGTCCAAGGTGATACGCTTCATTGCGTTACCGAATATAGCTATCTTCATAAGCTTGTAGTAATTTGCGTAAGTTGTTTTTCAGTCCGTCGGTGGCCGGCACGAGCGGCAGACGCACCTGGTCGCTCATGCTGACCTGCAGCGAGAGCAGCGCTTTGATGCCTGTGGGGTTGCCTTCGGCAAAGAGGGCGCGGATAAGTTCGTCCAGTGCCTGCTGCTGTTCAAGCGTGGGCCGGTGGACGAGTTGCATCGTCGCTTCCGGCAGGGCGTTCGACAACACGGAAATCAGGCCGTGTGCACCGTCAAGCATGAGCGGTGCCGTCAGGCCGTCATCGCCGGAGAGGACCACAAACGAACTGCCGCGTACACCGCGGATAATAGCCTTGATTTGCTCCAAGTTGCCCGACGCCTCCTTGACACCGATGATGCGGTGCGGGAAGTCGGCTGCCAGACGGAAGACTGTTTCCGGCAGCAGGTTGACGCCTGTGCGGCCGGGTACATTGTACAGGATGACCGGAACAGGCGACGCTTCGGCTATCGCCGCAAAGTGGCGGTAGAGGCCTTCCTGCTGCGGCTTGTTGTAGAACGGGCAGACGCTGAGAATGGCGGCGTAGTCGCGTGTGAGTTCGTCACGCAGCAGTCCCAGACGCTCCACGACCTCCCGGGTGCAGTTGCCGCCTACGCCGAGTACCAACGGAATACGGCCGGCTATGTGCCCGGCGATGGTTGCGCGCACCAGTTGCTGCTCGCGCGGCGTCATGGTCACGGGTTCGCCGGTCGTGCCGAGCACGACAAGGAAATTCACCTTGGCGGCCAACTGACGGTCAAGCAAACGGTGCAAGGCATCCAAGTCCACCTTGCCGCTTGCGGTGAAGGGTGTCACCAGTGCTGTGCCTAAACCTTGTATCATTGTTATTTGTTAGTTTAGTGTATAGAGTGTAGTGTTGAGTGTTGTTCGTGAGTTTAGAGTTGTTAGTCTTTGTCGTTCAACTGATATACTTTTCAACTTTTTCAACGACTCTAAACTCTAAACACTCAACTCTCAACTATTGGTTAATCATCTTTAGAAAATGTATCACTTGCTCGGCGATGTCCTCGGGGTGCGGATTGTCGGGCAGACTGACCATCATGTCGAGAATGCCCTGCTGGTCCTCTTCGGGGATTTCGGGAAAACGCAGACCTGCCTTGAAGGTGGCATCGACAGCCATGGTGAGGTACTGCGTGCCGAGGTAGTAGTTCGTGCTCAGGTCCAGAAGCAGGTCAAAGCGCTGCTTGGGCAGGGAGTTAAGCGCCTGTTCGCGTGCACGCCCGAAGAAATTGAAGTCCTTCTTCGGCTCGTAGCCCACCACCTCCACCATAATACTGTCACGCTCCAGACGCTTGACAAGCAGGCCGATAGCCTTGTCGTCCACACTCTGCTCATAGATGACAACTACCGAGCGAACCTTGCTGTAGTTCGGGAAGAGTACTTCGCGAGCTGGCCGGTTGTTCTTGCTGTAACGAAATATCCAACAGTTTAGTTTATTCATTTTTCCCATTTCCCACTATATTTTATGTAGCTATCGGATTATTTGGTGGCAATCATTTCCAGGAACTCCTGTTCACTGACCAGTTTGACACCCAGGCTGTTAGCTTTCTCGAGTTTGGCAGGCCCCATGTTATCGCCTGCAAGGATAAAGTCGGTCTTCTTGCTGACCGAGCCGCTGTTCTTGCCTCCGTAGTCCTCAATCATCTGTTTGTACTCGTCGCGCGAGTGCTCGGTGAAGGTGCCGGAGATAACGATGGTCTTGCCGGCAAGCAGTTGCGGCAGTTCGGCTGCGGCGGTTGTCTCCTCGGCGGCCAGTTGCACACCGGCGGCTTGCAGACGGGTGATTATCTCCAGATTGCGCATGTCGGCGAAGTAGGCGACAATGTTGTCGGCAATCTGTTCGCCAACATCCTCAATGGCTGTCAGCTGCTCTTTGTCCGCCCACTGCAGGGCGTCGATGGAGCGGAAACGTTTGGCAATCTTCTTGGCGGTCGTCTCGCCCACCATGCGGATGCCGAGGGCGAAGAGCACGCGCGACCAAGGCACTTGTTTGGACGCTTCGACTGACGCGAGGATGTTCTGCGCAGACTTGTCGCCGAGACGCTCCTGTGCAGCGAGGTCCTCCTGACGGAGAGAGTAGATGTCCGCAACGGAGTGGAGCAGTCCCTTGTCGTAGAGCAGGGCGATGGTTTCGCTGCCAAGGCCTTCGATGTTCATTGCCTTGCGGCTGACGAAGTGCTCCAGACGGCCTTTGAGCTGCGGCGGACAGGACAGTTCGTTCGGGCAGCGCCACGCCGCCTCGCCTTCGACGCGAACGAGCGGTGTGCCGCATTCGGGGCAGGTCTTGGGGAAGGAGAAGACATCGATATCTCGGGAGCTCGGGATCTCGGAATCTCGAGAGGTGTCTGCCTTGCCGACAATCTTGGGGATGATCTCTCCGCCTTTCTCCACATATACGCGGTCGCCCTCGGCTATGCCGAGCTGGCGGATGAAGTCCTCGTTATGGAGTGTGGCGCGCTGCACCATGGTGCCGGAGAGTTGTACAGGCTCGAGGTTCGCCACGGGCGTGATGACACCGGTGCGCCCGACCTGATAGGTTATCTGCCTGAGGGTGGTGAGCTGGCGCTCTGCGGCGAACTTATAGGCGATGGCCCAGCGCGGCGATTTGGCTGTATAGCCAAGTTCCTCCTGCTGGGCGAGGCTGTTGACCTTGAGTACGATACCGTCGGTGGATACGGGCAGTGATTTGCGCTCGGTGTCCCAGTAGGTGATGAAGTTCATCACTTCGTCCACGTTGTGGCAGACACGTACAGCGTCGCTGATGGGGAAACCCCAACGGCGTGCCTGTTCCAGCCGTTCGTAGTGCGTCGTGCCCGGAAGTTGTTCGCCGAGCATGTAATACAGGTAACAGGTCAGCCCGCGCCTTGCCACCTCGCGGCTGTCCTGCAGCTTGAGTGTGCCGGATGCTGCGTTGCGCGGATTCGCGAAGAGCGGTTCTTCCTGTTCCTCGCGCTGGCGGTTGAGGGCTTCGAAGCGCTCCCACGGCAGCAGCACTTCGCCGCGTAACTCCAAAAAACCAGAAGGAATTTGAAGATTTGAAGATTGGAAGATTTGAAGATTGCGCGGGATAGAAGGAATCGTGAGAATATTCGGCAGCACGTCGTCACCTTCCGTGCCATCGCCGCGGGTGACGGCGTGAACCAATTTGCCTTGCTCGTACCAGAGTGAGATGCTCAGGCCGTCGTACTTCAACTCGGCGACGATCTCCACGTTCGGCGGCAGTTTGCGTACCCAGTCCTCAACCTCTTCGCGCGAATAGGTGTTGGCCAGCGACAGCATCGGATAGCGGTGGCGTATGCGGGGGAAAGTCTGGCCATTCGCCATTGGCTGTTGGCCGTTGGTTATGTCTGAGCCGACGCGTTGTGTCGGGGAGTCGGGGTCAAAGAGTTCGGGGTGGGCGGCCTCGAGGTTCTGGAGGCGGTGCATCTTCTCGTCGAACTCGCGGTCGGACATAGTGGGTGCGGACAGAACATAATATTTGTAGTTCTGCTCCGCCAGTTCGGCCCGCAGGGCTTTGATTTCCTGTTCCGCGGTGAGACCGGATTGTTCTATAGGTAAACTGTCAAATAAATCCACGAGTCATTTAAGCATTTTGCTATTTACTATTTTGTCATTTGTCATTTTGTTATCTTTTCCATTGGTCGCAGGCGGGCAATTCCTGAAGTTGGTATTGGCCGGCTAACGGAGTATATCTGCGCTGCGGTGCAGCAGGTGCAGCAGGTGCGTCCTGCGGGCTGTCGGGGTGCTTGTGGAACACAAAGTGGCCTACACCCTTGTGCTGATAATCGTACGCAATAAGTATAAGGTAGTAGTCCGTCATATGCTCGATGCTGAAGTTCTGCCTGATAGGCGTTTCGGGAGAAATGACATCTTCCTTGACGAAGTTGCCGGCTGCATCGTAATGCCCGACCGAATAGCGCGAGCAGGTCAGCGGCAAAATGCCGGCACCCAAGTCCCAGGTGCAGTCGTAATAATTGACGAATATACCGTTATCTTTACTAATCGTCTCCATAGAAAGCGCCTGCGCCCAAATGTAGTCAATCCAGAAATTGCAGTTCGTGACCTCGTTGTCGGGCAGGAGCGTTATTCCGCACATAGCCGGGTCGTCGAAGTACCAGTAATGAATCAAATTCTGTTCGAAGATGTTGACGTTGGTGTGATCCCATTGCCCGAGCAGGTTCTGCTTGGTGGGCTGCACTTCGGGGGCAGTCAACTCCGGATCCCATTTATCGGGCAGCGAGGTGACGGCGTGCAAATATCCGGCATGATTCTGATTTTTGTATTTAATGCTATTCTCCTTCTGATCCTGAATGACAAAGCCCAAATTATCCACTATGTCGCTGGAATACTCAATCAAGATGAGCTTTCCTTTTGCTAAGACGTATTTGCGCGTCTGCTTGTAGTTGAACTCAATATGTGAGTTGTCGGTTTTGGTATAAGTACCCGGGTCAATGGTGCTATTAAAGTATTTGTAGGTGCCTTTGTTGTAATAGAATTCATTTCCTGACCAACCGAAATGTTCCAAAACATTGTCTTTGCCAAGGCGGAAATACTCGGCATATTGGTTGTCCGGCGCCGGTGTGCTGATTGTATAAACTCCCCACAGGCCTACCAGCATTTCTTCGGCTGTAGGCGTGGCCGGTACAGGTTCTTCCTTCTTCTTGCAGCCGCTGAGTAGCGTAATGCCAATCAGGAAGATGGCAGTCAGAGCAGCAAATGAATAATGACGGGTTCTCATAGTGTAAATCGTTAAATGACCGTATTTGTGCTAAATATGTTCGTTAGGTTAGATTGCTATTTCTTGAGGAACTTGAAGGATTTGATCTTGCCGGCGTAATAGACGCGCACGATATAGACGCCTGCAGTCAGGCTGCCGGCGACAGGGCAGGGCGAATTGTCTATACGAGTCAAAGCCTGCACCTGCGTGCCGGTGTGGTCATAGATTTCGTAGTAACTATGCCATTTCTCGTATTCTCCGACATTCGTGAGGACAAGGGTTCCGTCCTCGTTGTCAAGTTTCACATGTTCAATGGGCTCCTCGCCATGGAGGGAGATAGACTTGGTGCTGTCCAGCAGCAGTCCGACCAGAACAGGGTCGTGGTCGCTGTATCGGAAGACGGTGAGGTCGGAAGACTTGTCGTATGTATATTCGTCGGACTCGTCGGAGTTGACGTGCCAAGCCGCCATGCCTGTCACCTGTTTGATGAGCGCCTTGTTGGCAATGGCGTGATCGAGGTAGCCCGCCTGTTCGCCATAGACGTAGGAGTAACTGCTGTCGGCGTGGAAGTAGCGGTGCAGGTCGTACATGCCGGCATCGGTGAACGCCCTGATCGGATCCTCCTTGGCATAGGCATTGAGGTCGCCCATGATGAGGATGTCGCTGTCATCGTAGTAGAACTGGTAGGCATCGATGGTCTGCAATACGCTCTTCGCCTCCAGCACGCGGCTGTGGTTGAATGTGCCTTGTCCGTCGTACTGGTCGGCGTCCTTGCCTGAACCGGAGCCGGATTTAGCCTTGAAGTGGTTGATACTGTAGATGAAGCGTTCGCCATTCTCGATGAGGATGAAGCCTTGTGCCGCCTTGCGGTTTTTGACAACGGTGTTGTTCTGTGTCATGATACCTATCGGCTGTATGCGGTCGCTGTTATACACGTAGCCGGACTTGGTGTACGAGCCTTGCGCACTGCCTCCGTCGTCCACAAAATCATAGTGGCTGCCGGTGAGTGACGTCAGGTCGGACGCAATCTCCCGGAGTGCGGCCTGCCCTTGTTCGATTTCGACGAGGCCGTACACGTCCGCATGAATCTCGGCGAGTGCCTTCTTGACCTTGGTGCGCTGGCGCTGGTGTTCCGATTTGCTGTCCGGTCCAAACCCTGTGCCCAGGTTCTCGACGAGGTAGTATTCGAGGTTGGCGCCGCATACGAGCACGTTGTGCGTGCCGTTCATATCCACCGAAGGCGGGTTGTGCTCAATGGCGGCACGCGTACCGTTGCCCGCCCATTTGCCGGAGACGAACTTGACTGTCAGTCGGTCGGTAACGACGCCTTTGAGGTCAAGCAGTTTCTCGCCGTTGCGGTGGTATCCGCAGCCGGTGAGCGTGAACGGCGCCTTGTTGTTCAGTTCTCTGAGGCGGTTATACTCGTCACTCTTGGGAACAGCCTGGTTGGTAGGCGAGAAGATACGCCTCACGCTGACGGTCAGCCCTGTGAAGTCGCCGTAGCCGTAATTGCGGTTGACAATCACCGGAACGCTGAAGCGGACGGTGTCGCCAATGTTGCGCTCGGCGAGAGCGTCGTTGGACCATGTGGCCGCATCGGGTACGGCTATGTCATACACCTTGGCGTTCACCCTTGTGCAAAGGGTGGTGGCGCCCAGGAGAAGAGCCAGAAGAGAAGTGAACAGGTGTTTCATGATTTTGTCAGTATTAACGTCCGCGTGCAGAAATGTGCGCCCGTGTGCGAAAAAAATCAGCGTACAAAGGTACTAAAAATTTTGCATAAATGCAAATTTTCCTGCAAGATTTTTTCGTTTTTTATGCAAGAATTTATTGTTTTGCGGCGAACCTGGTGAGTTTGCGCTCCATAACAATGTGCTCTATTCCTGCTTCAATAAAGGGTTTTCCGACCTTGGTGAAGCGGAAGTGGCGGTAGAACGGAACGGCGTCGATCTGCGCATGAATGCGAAGTACATCCGCCCCCTGCCGTTTGGCTTCGGCGAGCAGATGCGTGATGATTATGCGTCCGTAGCCTTTGCCGTGTTCGACGGTGAGCATCCGTCCGGCACGAAGAACGTGCGGACCGTACACCGAGCGTCCTATGTTGTCTATATCAGGGACGTTGTCGGCGGTGTCCTCAAAGAGGCGGACATAAGCTATGACCTGACCTTTGCGCCAGAGAGCGAGGTGCGTGGCGGAATAATCAATATTGTCCTCATCCAGATAGCGGATACCCTGTTCGAGCATGAAGACGGAGAAGCGCGACTTGAGTATCTCGTAGAGTTCGGATGCCGAGAGTCCTGAGAAGGGTTTGACAGCGAGTTTGACGCCCTTTGGCAGAGGTGTCTTGGCAGTCAGCTTGGCGGGTTTTGCGTCCTGACCGGCACGCAGTTGATTGAGGAGGATGTGATACCCGTATTCGCGTGTTGTCTTGAAGCGTCTGGGAGGAGGATAGACGGACATGTCAAGTGAGCTGTTGTACTCAATCCTCTGACGTTCCATCTCAGCGGCCTGCTGCGGGTTCGCCATAATCCTGTTGAGCATGGAGCAGACCGAGCCGTGTTCGGCACGGTGCGCCTTCTGCGCCGCAGACGGAGGAACGGAGCAGGGAGACGGAGTGTAGGCCTGCTGTTTGCCGTTGCGGACACGGAAAACTTCAGCGGACTGTTTGTTCATTTTTCCGCTGGTCATCGGGTGAAGAGGGTCTTTGATTTTTGCCATATTTTTGAACAAAAAGTATATATATACATAGTATATATATAGTACGTGTATGTAATTCGAATTAAGGGGCCAGTATCCTATGGTTATCCTGTGCGTATGTTGTGGGTATCCTGTGGAAATGGACCGATGTGCACCGTATATCGGCTGTATAATGGCAGTACGATGACGGTACAAAGGTACGCAAAAAAAAGGAAAAATGCAAATTTTTATGCAATTTATTCATAAAAAATGTACGAATACTTGCATAATTGCGGATTTTTTTGTACCTTTGTACGCAAAACAAATACCAATACTATGAAACGAGGACGAAATTATACCCCAAAGAATACAAACTAATACCCAAACGGATACAAAATAATACCCAAACGGATACAAAATAATACCCAAACGGATACAAACTAATACCCAAACGGATACAAGATTATCCCTAAACGAATACATAAAAGAACCCAACGGACGCGATAAATACCAAACAAAATACCAATACTATGAAGCGGATTATTACATTACTCTATGCTGCGGCGTTAGCGCTGCATGTGTCAGGAGGCGTGGTGAAGTTCCTGCCCTCGGATTTTGCAGGCCAGGGTGTATCCAGCACCGGTGGCGAAGTGTCGTCGACCAAGAACGGCGTGACGTTTGCGACAGACAAAGGTTACGGCGCAACGTCAGCCCTGCGTTGCTACAAAGGCGGAACAATCACCGTGAGTTCCGACGTGGAGATCATCGCGATTGACCTTGCGTTTGAGACGTCTAACGGCACGGAATATACCGGCGGTTTGGAGTCGTACATCGGCGGCATATATGCCACGACGTGGACATGGTCGCTGCCGTCCCAGGCTCGACTGACGGAGATAAAAGTGGATATATCCGCCGAAGTGGAAGAGGAGAAGACGGACACATTGAGCGTGAGCGAGGCCATCCGGCTGCTGAACACGGGCTGGTCGGGACCGTGCTATATACACGGGCGAGTGGCGCATCTGGACGAAAGCGGCATTGAGAATTACGGAAACATCTCATACTGGCTCATGGACAGCGACAATGCGTCAGACTCGGTGTGGTGCTACCGTATGCGCGGCACAGACAATAAGTCCTACACGCTGTCCGCAGGGCCGGAGTTTGACGAAGGATACGAGATATTGGCGTACACCTCCGTGTTCCAGCTGTACCATGACAATGCGACGAACAGGGATGTGCCCGAGATGTATCTGGGATACTTTTCCTCGCTGCTGTCGGGCAAGCCGGTATCCTGGCTTGACTGGTACAGCGCAACCGCCACGCGTCAGTCCGGCGGCTGGAACCTGGATATCACCTATAGCCGGAGTTACGGCTCCGGCATGGTATCAATGAGCTGGCAGAGTGATGCGCAATACTCCATCAGCGGCCGGCACGAATACCAGCGGGGCTGGCAGGTGAATGTAACCGGGGACCCCATCAGTCTGATAGCGGGTTACAACCAGCTGACATATGCAGGAAGAGACGAGTCGCAGCGTATCCTGTACGACGTGCAGATGAAAGTGGAGAGCGCGGACTGCGTGTTCCGTGTCCTCGGCAAATATGCGATACAAGGCGTGGACGAGAGCGGCAACAACATATCTCTGGTCTTCGACGCGATGAGCGAGCCTGTGGACGGTGACACGCTGTCGTGTATCGATGCCCATGACTACGGAATGACGTTTGCGGTGGACAGCGTATCTCCGATAACGGTGACGGTGAAAGGCTACCTGACCAATTGGGTGACCGGCGACGGCATGTCGTTCTGGATGGATGATACGACAGGCACGGCACACACCTTCGAGGCCTACCACTGTACGATGCCTGACGGAATGACAGCCGTGAGCGGTTCGCTGGTGGCGGTAACGGGTAATCTGAGCCGCTTCAACAACCAGATAGAAATAAAAGAAGGCAGGGTGGATATCCTGACAGGCGCACAAGCGGTGGAGACGTACCAGAAGACCGTTAGCGAGGCGGTGGAGGACGGCATAGCGATGGGCGCAGGACACATAACGATGAACATGTACGAGGTGACGGGTTACGTGTCGGGAATAGAAGAGACATACAAGCCGCAATACGGGAACATAAGTTTCTGGATGAGCGACCGTCGTGACACGGTCCGTGCACTGCAGGTGTACCGTGCTCCGTGTGACGCCGAGACTGCCGCGAAAATCAAGCTGGGCACCAAGGTGCGGGTGACGGGACGCATGCAGAACTATGCGAAGAAAACTGATGGCGAAAGCACAGTTTCCATCATAGAAATAGTGAACGCCAAGATAGAAATACTGGCCGAGCCGCCTGTGATGACCATCTTCGGGGTAGAGGTGAATATCATAGACCCGAACGACGAGAACAACCTGCTGGACGAGGTGGACATCAACAACGACGGGACGCTGGTGTACAATATAAAAGAGAACGTGCTGGTGTTCAACGGCGCGGAGATGAACGTGGGTGCAACGATGTCCGCTGCGATTAACTACGACTGTACCGACCCGCTGACCATCGTGCTGCAAGGCATGTCGCATGTGGTTGCGGACACGGTGATAGCGTCAGCGGGCGACATCGTGATACGCGGCGACGGGCATATCAATGCCGAAGGAATGGTGCCTATCATCGGCACGGAAGAGGCGAATATACGGTTTGTGGAGGTGAGCATGCATGTGCGTTCGCTGCCTTCACCGGCTGCGGTCCGGGAACGGACCAAAGGCGTTAAGTTCGGACGGAAAGTGGACGAGAACGGCGGTCCTGCACTGTCGGGCTTCGGTTCGGCGGACTTTGACAAAGTGAACATTACGCCTTCTGGTGCAAGTTACGGGGCTGTGCAGACGACTGATCCGGCGAGCGGAACTCCCGTGGTGATCAAAGCCCTGCACAGGTCGAACGGCCAAGGGCAGCAGGAAATAGTGACCGAGTTTGAGCTGACGCCTGAAGGAAGCGAGAACAGCGCACTGGAGACGGTGAGTGAGCGGCGCGGCATAGATCCGGGCAAGCCGATGTACAACCTGCTGGGCGTGCCGGTAGATGCGCGCTACCGAGGAATAGTGATACAGCAAGGAGGCGTGTATTGGAATGAGGGAATGATGGAATGAGGGAATGAGGGAGTGAGAGAATGAGGGAATGAGTGGAAAAAATGAAAAAAAATGACAAAACGTTTGCAAATATGCAAAATTTTTCGTAACTTTGTGCCCGAATTGTGTGCAGCGGCCAACAGGCTGCTGCCCGAAGTACGTTGAAAAATATATTGAATACTGATATGAAACGGTTATTTTTTGTTCTTCCGATGCTCGTAGCGAGCGTTATGATGTTTGCAGAGCCCAAGCCTCTGCGCGTAGTAGTGTTGGGTGACGACCCGATGATGACCAGTGACGAGGCCAGCGGTGCTGTAGGCTACGCCACACAGCTCCAGCCGCTGTTTGACGGTGCGGTGACGGTGGATGTGAAGACTTCCGCGACGCTGCTGCCGAATGACCCTGCGGCACTGCTTGAGCCAGCGAACAAAGGTGATCTGGTAATGATATGCAAGATGCCGAATGACATAGCCTCCGATGAGAAACTGGCGTCGGACATATATCTGGAGCAGTTGCTTGCCATCCAGCAGGCCGCGAAGAAGAAAGGCGTGAAGACCATCTGGCTGACGCCCGTATGTCCGCGTTACTACACCGCCGATGGAACGCAGGTACACCGTCTGGGACACACCCCGATCGTGATCCGCAGCATGTGCCAGCGCGACCTGCTGCCGGTGGTTGACCTGGAGAAGATGATGTTCGACTGGCTGTCCGCCGAAGGCGCGGAGAACACCGCCGCCGCGTATGTGGCCGTTGAGCCTGCATCGCCTGTCGCTGCAGAGAAAGCAGCCCGTGAGGGATACGCCCTGACGGAGGCCGGAGCCCAGAAAGTGGCAGCGCTGATAGCCGACGCCATCCGTGCAGACAAGAAGAACCTGCTGAACAAACGCTTGCGCTGATGAAGAGGAGAACGATTGTTTTTGCGCTGGTGCTGGCGGCTGTGCAGATGTATGCGCAGCAGTTGCCTGACCCGCATTTTGAGAACTGGTCGGGCAAGTTCAAGGACGACGCCCAACTGGTAGACTGGCACGGCTCGAACGTGACGCAGATAGGACTGAAGTTCACGTTCATGTTCGAGCGTCCGGGTCGTACGGGCAGTTGTGCATACGTGAAGGACCGTCTGATAGGTGCGCCCAAACTGAACCTGGCAGCGACGGGTCCCGGATACCTGAGCCTGGGTGTGCCCTGGCAGTACCTGAAAGGTCTGAACCTGAACAGCGCCACCGCCGGAACGGAAGGCGGTATAGCCTGGACGTACAGGCCGGACACGATGGTGGTGTGGGTGAAACGTCAGGGTGAGAACACCGACAAGGAGGACTTTCATCTGCTGTACTATTCGTGGATAGGAACAGCGAAAAGCAGCAAGTACAAGAACAAAGCCGGAACGAGCACGACCACGGAGCGCATCAATGAGGAGAGCGACATCCGCATGGCGACCGACGGAAACGAGTTCGGTGTGGACGAGCCGGCACAGCAAGTTGCCGAGGGCTGGTATCGTGCACGTGCCAAATACGACGAGTGGACGCAGATAAAGGTGCCCGTGTATTACATGAACGACGGCCGTCCGACGATGTGCAACGTCATCTTCTCGGCAGGCAACTATCCTGCGTTCCGTGCGAATGACGGCCTGTATGACTCGAATGACCTGTACGTGGATGACGTGGAACTGATCTATTCGTCGAAGATAGACAAACTGCTGATCAACGGAGTGGAGTGGAAGGCGTTTGATGCGAACAGCGAGAAAGTGCAGACGGTACGTCTGGCAGATCTGAAGATTGAGAAATCCGAAAATGTGAAGATCGAGGGTCTGCGCGGCATCGGTTCGCTGACGAACATCAAAGGCAAGACAGCCAAGTTCGGCGGAAGGAAGCTGGACAGCAAGGAGATGACCGTTACTCCGGGTGCCGTGAACGGTTCGCCGTGGGTGATAACCGTGAAAGCGGAGGACGGAAGCAGTACGCACACGTACAAAGTGAAGGTAGTTGAGAGTTGAGAGTTTAGAGTTTAGTGTTTAGAGTATAAAATTTAGAGTGCAGAGACGTTGTGAGTGAGTGGTCGTTGACAGAACAGGTGTTGCTCGGCGTGTTGGCTGCTGCGTGGTTGTACCAGGCGTACTACTACCTGAGGTACATTCTGGCGGCTGTGCGCAGGACCAGAGTCACGAGCAAAGAGCAAGAAGCAAAGACCGAGCAGCCGGGAGTGAGCGTCATCGTGTGTGCGAAGAACGAGGAGAAGAACCTGCGGGACTACCTGCAAGCACTGATGATACAGGACTATCCGGAGTACGAGGTGATTGTAGTGAACGACGGCAGTGAGGATGACACGCGGACGTATCTGGAGTACTGGCAGAAGCGGTACAAGAACCTGAAGGTGACGTTCGTGCCCATGGGAGCGAAAGTGGCGTCGACCAAGAAACTGGCTATAACTCTCGGTGCGAAAGCCGCACAATACGACTACCTGCTGCTGACCGATGCTGACTGCCGTCCGGAGTCTGTGCACTGGATACGGGAGATGGTCGCCGGGTTTGAGAACAAGGAACAAGGCGCAAGGAGCAGAGAGCAAAGACAGACAGATATCGTGCTGGGATACGGAGCGTATTTCGTCAAGCCGGGACTGCTGAACAGAATGATACAGTTCGACACGCTGCTGAACGGTCTGCAGTACCTGGGCATGGCTGCCAGCGGACATCCGTACATGGGTGTGGGCAGGAACCTCGCGTACAGCAAGCGGCTGTTCTTCGAGCATGGAGGATTCTTAGGTATGCTGGAGAACAAAGCCGGAGACGACGACCTGTTTGTTAACCGCTGGGCGACCAAGAGCAATACGAATGTGGTATGCACGCCTGAAAGCCTGACGTGGAGCGTTCCCAAGTCCTCGCTGAAAGAGTGGCTGCACCAGAAACGCCGTCACCTGAGCGTGGCACCTAAATACAAAGCGTCTACCAAATGGCGGCTGGGACTGGAACCCGTGACACGCGGACTGCTGTACGCAGCGTTGATAGCGCTGGTGGTGATAGGTTGTAAGCAGGAAGCGTTCAGCATTCAGATGCCGATGATGATAGCGCTGGGCGCGATGGTGCTGCGGTGGATAGGGCAGTGTGTGCTGCTGAACATAGCGGCGTTCCGCTGGGGCGTTCGGAAAACGGTGCTGCTGATACCCGTCTGGGAGATCCTGCTGCCTCTGATAAGCCTGACGCTGATGCTCATTGAGCCCCTGCGCCCCAAACCGAAACGCTGGTAGTTTTCGGGGCCCCCAATGTTCGAAAGAATTTAACGATTTAACAATTAATACAATGGAAGAGAAAAAACTGAGTATAAACCTCACGCCGGACAAAGCAGCCGGTACGTATTCAAACCTGGCAGTGATTGCACACAGCCAGACTGAGTTCATCATCGATTTTGCCAGTATGCTGCCGGGCATGCAGCAGGCTAACGTAATGCAACGTATTATCATGACGCCGGAAAACGGCAAACGACTGCTGTTTGCGCTGCAGGACAATATGGCGAAGTATGAGAAGCAGTTCGGGACGATTAACCTGAATAACGGGCAGAAGCCGGTTCCGGGATCGACGTTCCCTTTGAGTTTCGGAAGCGGCGAAGCCTAAGCATTTCTGCGTTTTTTTGGCATCTTTGTGTTTTTGTCTCGGTCACAATGACCCACATTGCTCCCTCGACAGAAAACGCAAATCTGCTCAAAATAACGCAAGAAATAGAAACAGTCGCTATGCTCAAGAGAAATTCAAAATCAAGAATGCAAATAAGCAATTTATAAACACTATAATACTGAAATCATGAAAACATTCCCTGCAAGTCAGTTGATTATCAATGCAGACGGGTCTGCATTTCATTTACATCTCAAACCCGAGTTCCTCGCGGACAAGATTATCCTTGTCGGCGATCAGGACCGCGTGAATATGGTAGCCTCGTTCTTTGACGAAGGCAGTATAGAGTGCGACGTACAAAGCCGCGAGTTCCACACGATAACCGGTAAGTTCCAAGGCAAACGTATATCCTGCATCTCGACAGGTATCGGTACGGACAACTGCGACATCGTGATGAACGAGATAGACGCGTTGGCGAACATCGATTTCGCCACCCGTCAGGAGAAAGAGAACAAGCGCGTGCTGGATATAGTACGTATCGGCACCTGCGGAGGTATGCAGGAGGATATACCTCTGGGTACGTTCCTGGTGAGCCAGAAGTCCATCGGTTTTGACGGTGTGCTGGCGTTCTACAAGGACCGCGACAAGATTGCCGATGTAGGCTTCGAGAAAGCCCTGGTGGACTTTATCGGTTATCCGAAGAAAGCCGCCGTGCCGTACGTTGTGGCCGCTAACCCCGAACTGGTTGACCGTATCGCCAAGGACGACATGATGCGCGGTTGCACGATTGCCGCCAACGGTTTCTACGGTCCGCAAGGCCGCGTGCTGCGTGTGGATCTGGCTGTGCCTGACATCAACGAGAAGATCACCGCGTTCCGCTACGAGGGACAGCGCATCACGAACTACGAGATGGAAGGTTCGTGCATCGCCGGTCTGGCACTGCACATGGGTCACCGCGCAATGACGGTGTGCTGCGTGATAGCACAGCGCAAGATCGAGGCGGCTAACACCGACTACAAGCCGAGGATCAAAGAGCTTGTGAAGACCGTGCTGGAGAGAATCTAATGTTCTTCCGGATTGCGGAGAGAAATAAGTAGCAACCATAGAACAGAGCCCCGAAAGTTTTTATCTGACTTTCGGGGCTCTGTCTGTATCACGCTTATCCAAGCGACTTGTGCTACTGAATGCGGTTTGTTTTTTGTTGTGCCTATATAGGGCAAAAGCGTGGATGTATCTAACTATCCAGACTATTGAGATCAATAAGGTGATTGACGATGGCGTAGATGGTGAGGCCGGCGGAGGAGTGGATGTTCAGTTTGCGGGTTATGTGCTTACGGTGTGAGACAACCGTGTGTGTGGAGATGTGCAGCACGTTGGCTATTTCCTTATTGCTCAGCCCCTTGACTATCTGCACAAGTACATCGCGTTCGCGTTCGCTCAGTTCTTCGCTTGCGTCTTTCAGTGCAGCGGTTTGTCTTCTTTCAGCGTAACGGTCTTTGTTCTGAATGAGTGCCGGGCGGAGTATGTCGTCCTCAATGGCGCAGTGGTCCGCAAAGTCGTGCTCGGTGTGCCACAGGTCGCTCATGACGCTGATGAGCGTATAGGTGACCGTGCCTTCGGTTGAAGTGGGGTTGGTGGGATAATATTTGATTATCAGTTTCTTTATTTCCGTCAGTTTGTCGGTTATGCGCTGGTCGTCGTGTTCGTGTTCGTCGAACAGTCCGGCATTCTCGTGCTCGATATGCGTGCGTATCTCATCCACAAACTCGTCGTAGCAGCGCAGAATCAGACCGGGAATCTTCGTCGTGGGGTCAGCAGGAATGATGGCCTCAATGAGTGAGCGACGCAGACGAGGCAGACGGAAGTCCAGAAAGTACGTGTGCGCGTTCTTCAGGTATCGTTGCAGAGTAGGGATATCTATGTCTGCAGGCTGTGGACGCAGTTGGCATACCTTGTAATTGACCACGGCAAGGAAGGTAGGCGTATGCACGCCGTGCGCCTCACAAACTTGGGCGATAGTCTGTTCGCCCACGCCCATCTCCAGTCCGAACCGGCTGATGATCTGTATGGCGTCCTCTTCGTGCGCCATCAGGTCGCATATCTTGTCTGTTGATTTATACATAAAGCCAATTGACCTTTTGCCATAAAGTCGATACAAAATTAGTAATTTTTTTGCATATTTGCAAGCCTTACGCCGCAAAATACCAACAATTAGGGATGTATCTGAAGGCGATGCTGGCAGTTATGGAGATGAGTCATCCCTAAAAGTTGTGATACGCTTCACCATGTAGATAAGAACAATTGACCGAGGCCACTTATAGTATGGCCAAATGGAGTGGAAGACATGGGTGCAAAAACCGGACGGCCTATCTGACAGGCCGTCCGGACATAACAGCATCATTCTATGGCAGAAGAGTTGTGATGTGTTATGATTGAGTTGGGATTATGCTACCCGGCTATGATATTATCCAGGGGATTGTTGTTGACATTTCCCGAATCCTCAAATCCCGGACTAACCATGATTACTTGTGCAGCCATGGCACAGACAACTGCTGTGGTTTGCGGAGCGATATATTTATTCCTGTTCATATTACTTTACGATTTTTTGTCCGTTAATGATATATACTCCGTGTGCCGGCAGGTTCTTGCTGTCCACCGGACGTCCGAGTATGTCGTATGCGGTGTTATCCGTTTCGCCTTCCGTTACGTACTCAATGGCGGTAGGTGTCTGCGGTGCATTGGCATTGCCGATAATTAGATGTCTGCGTCCTGCCACGGGTGCAGGTGCACCGGCAGCACCCTGCACCGGCACATCGTCCATAACGATATATGCTCGGTTTTCGGGCACGGTGCAGTACGCTCCGCAGCGTTGGAACATATTGTTGTAGATGACAAAGTTGCCCTCGATGCGGTTGGTAAGGTTTCCGGCTGCGCCATCGGTTATCTGCTCAAAGGTGCCGTGCAGACCGTTATGGTTTTCCGGCGAAGGAACAGATGTTGACGGCGTGTACCAGATACGCAGTTCATCGGCATCGGGTACAAATACGTACGGCATACCGGGTTCGAGTGCGCCGGTCACTTCCTCCAGCGTGATGTTGAGCGGCTCACCTGCGCCGTCCAGTTCCTTGTACAGAATATGGTAGAAGGTGGCGTCAAATGTGCGATAGGAAGCATAGGGCAGGCAGACGGTACCCATCTTGCCGGCAGGGAGGTTCTGACGCAGATATTCGTCGTAACTCTCGTAGGTATTGGAATAGATCTTGCTGCCGTCCGGCATTTCAATCTCATAAACCGTCATGCCACCGAGCACCGGCAGCGGATCCACACCAATCTGTTGACCGTAAGCGGCACCGAGCTTATAAGCAATCTCGCCACTCTGCCACGGTTCTTCATCCTCGACGATGATGGTGTTGAGCTCGTTGAAAAGGAAATCCATGTTGGCGTAGCAGTTGGTGACATTCGGCGTTTCGTCGGTACTGTTCTTGCAGTTACGGATAGCACCTACCGAAGCACCCAGATTGTTGCCTTTGGAGGCATTCAGCCAACCGGTGTTGTAGCAGTTGGTGACCGTTACATCGTAGGTATAATCCTTTCCGGTATAGATGCCGCCTACGTAGTTGCCTGCCACCACGTTGCCACGGTTGTAGCTGTTGGTGATGGTATTATTGAGAGAGGATAGCACCACAATACCGGCAACGCCCTTGTCACGTACCTGCGTCTTATTGGGGTTGGTGACGGTAATATTGCCGTAGTTGGCGCAACGGTCGATATTGAGGAAGTTACCACTGCCTATCAGACCGGCGATGTTGGCGGACATACCCGTTATATCCACGTAACTGGTTACATTGGTGATATTGATGCGGTTTTGGTTTCTTCCGGTCACATTGGCTGCCAGTCCGCCCACTTGGGCACCGGTGGTGCTGTCATACGTCGAATTGATAGTGCCACGAATCGTAAGGTTCTGTATGGTTACAGTGAACGAGGTCGAATAGGTGATATAACCGAATAATCCGATATACCTTGTGCCATCAATAAACAAGTTGTTCACGCTGAAGCCCTGGCCATCAAACGTACCACCGAATTTCTTGCTACTGGTGCTGCCGATAGGCGTCCAGTTATAACCGCACAGGTCGATGTCATTATCCAGCACCGCCTTGTAGGTTTTGGCGGCAGCCACGGTATTGACCTGATTGGCGAACCAAGCCAGTTCATAACCGCTCTTGATATGATAGATGCCGTTTGTCGGAGTCACAGCAGTCATGGTCGTGCCGTCCCAACCGTTGGCAGGGATAGTCTCCAAGGTCAGCAGAATATCGGATTCTTCTTCGCAATCCGCCTCAATCGTAACGGTGATAGGTGTGCGTTTGCAACCCGAATGAGAAGCAATGACATAGTTTTCGCCTTCGGTAAGCAGATAACGTCCGTCACCGTCCGCTGTCACCACGATACCGAGGCCGTTGGTCACTTTCACAATCTCTGCGCCCTCGGGATCGGTGATGAATCGCGCACGCGTCTGGCTCGGTTGGGTAACCGGAATAACGACATCCGGCAGCGCACCGAAATAGGTCTGTCCCGTACCGGCAGTGAAGTTAGGCGAACGTCCCGACCACTTGCCAATCGTACGGTGGTTACCGATAGGGTCACCAAAACCGGTTACTTGGATCACACCATCCGTCAGGCTGTAAGAGGTCTCTGTATAATCGAGCGGGATGGTGAACTGCACCGCTTGCGCCGAAGGCGTACCGGCAAACCAGTACTGGTTCGGACCGAGAATCAATTGTGAGCCTGTGGGGTTGCCATTATAGGTGATGTATGCGGACATATTATAGATACCTGACAACTTGTTAGCCGGGTGATACAGTCCGTCATACTGCACAAGCACATTGCTGCCCGGCAGAAAACGGCTGGTGCTGGCATTGGTCTTGTTGGTAATGGTGCGCGTAGCATGTTTGGCTGTCAGCACCTGGTATTCATAGTTGCCGGCTCCGTCGCCCAAACGCACAATCTGACGACCGTGCTTCAGGGGCAGCGTGTAGGTGTCATCTATGTTCTTGGTTACATTACGCCAACCGTTGTTATATATAGCATCGTTCTCGCGGATGGTGGGATAGGTAATCTCCACACTGGTCACGCCGGTAGGCTTGAAGGTGTAGTTGAACGACTCCTCGTCGTTAATATAATAGAACACGTCATGCTCTGCATCGACGTAGATGCCTGCCAATCGTGCAGAGTTCTCATTATACTCCTCATTAAGACGCATATTTGGGTCCATGTCGTTGTCAGGTGCATTCACCGATACGACAAACACACCGGTGTTCTCGGGCCAGAGCGCACCGAAATAGCGTCCGCCGTAATAGTCTTTCCTCTCCGTCTTTTCCCGTGCGTACTGGCTGGCAGAAGCGGCATCATACGTGACGGTGACGATAGCAGTACCGGCACTTTTGGCACGCAAGATAGCCCATTCGGAACCGATATAGCCATCATCTACGACCTCTACTACCGAGTTGTCCGGATTGCCGTTGATGTCATACACGGCATAGTGGTAATCCGGCTCGAGGAAGTAGTTCTCTGTCTGGTTGGGGATGATCTGCCAGTCGCGCTCTGCCAATAGGTCGTACTCCTGTCCGGTAGTCAGTTTGAGATAACCTTTATGGTTGATGTTAAGCAGGATGTTGCAGTCGTTCATACGACCGAGATTGCGCGGATTATGGTCAATCCACTTGGGCGAATGCGCTGCAAAGTCCGATTCGGAGAAGTTGATGGTCGGGCATTTCTCGGGGGCGGTGTTGTAGTAGAAATTCAGCACCTGTGTCAGCTCGCCATCTTTCCATGCACGCATGTTGTACTGGCAGTTGTTACCCAGCCGCCAGGTGTAGGTCTTGGTGCTGCCGTCGTTGTCCACCGATTCGGGGGCAATGAAGGTGAACGGCACATAGTGAATCGTACCCGAACCGTTGGCACCACCGGGTTTCTGCATCATCGCAATCTCCGCATCAGCGGGGCAGGTTGAGGTGAACGTGCCGCCCATCGGCATGGTGGTGATAATCGTTTCGTTGAAGTTAACGGTACGTCCGTCGTTGGCAGAAACATAGCCTTCAGCCTGACGTGCCGCCGATGGCACAAAGCGCAGCACGATACTGCCGCCTTCATAAACGAGAATAGACGGATGACCGGCATTCTCACCAATCGTAACCGGGAACAGAACGCCCTCGCGGCTGTGAACCGCATAGTCCTCAATGGTGAAGTCTGTGCCGTACACCCAACTGTCATCGTCATTGTCCACACTGACGTTTGTCATCGTGAAGATGTTCATCTCAAGGTCAGCACCGCTGACGGTGAACGTAAGCGTACCGTTCAACTCGCTGGATGAGTTGTAGCCGTAGATGGTGTACGTGCCGTCAGAAAGGTTGTTGAACGTGTAGGTGCGGGAACTTAACCCGTCTTCGGAGATAATGTTATCCCCCTCGTCATGCAGGGTCATGGTCTGCGTAACGGTGTTCATCGTTATCGCCACATGCGCAGCCTGCACATGGTGCCACGCTCCTGACAGAAGCAACGGGCACAGAAAGAATAGTAGTTGTTTTTTCATATTGTGATAGATAATTGGATTTATTGTCGGATTATCTGTTTGGTAGCTTTATCGCCTGTCACTACGATATATACCTG
>Ga0310690_10003301_pt1 | contig 24423 bp, 18 predicted proteins | sample AusTroGonzalo_MG_2_FD_207661 | JGI IMG/M metagenome (GOLD analysis project Ga0310690, IMG submission 207661) | Bovine rumen microbial communities from tropical cattle in Woodstock, Queensland, Australia - Gonzalo_04 (v2) (version 2) | ecosystem: Host-associated > Mammals > Digestive system >... | reverse complement strand
ATCGTACTCTGCCACGATTTGACGTCCCTGAACATCTGTATAGGAGTTTTGGATGCTGTCTGCCGTGAAACGATTATATGCAGAAGGATAACGCTCTCGATAATCCTCATGCTGGCCAATCATGTGAAAGATGAGCAACGAAGGCTGGGCTGCAAGCACATCGGCAGATGGCAATTGCGAAAGGAGTTCCATGTCGAAACGGGTTGCCTCTGTGTTCATATGTGAGAACTGAAGCTGACGCAACTCCCTTTGATTGAAAATAGTTCCACCTGCATGACCATGATGATCCTTGTTGTTCTCCTCGCCAGCAAACTGGTTGGTGATGAACCAGACATTGTATCCTGCCTTGCGGAAGACTGCAGGGAAAAGCGTACAATCCACCCATTGGCGTCCGCATCCCGGATAGTATGTGGAGAACATATGGCGGAAGGTCTTGCTCGTAACGTTGTAGGGGGAAAGGGCATTATCATAGACAACGAGGTTACCCTGCGCCTGTAATTGGCAAAGATTTGGCGTAGTTTGACGAGCATCGGGATTATAAAGCGGAGAATGATACTTGTTGTAGGACTCGCCAATAAGCAAAATAATGATTGGACTTCGATGCGTACAGCCTTCAACTTCCGTTTCCCTAACGGTTTGGGTAAGCTTCCCCAGCTCCTTCGTGCTCACCACATTGAGGGCATGACCATAGAAGAAACGGATGAAAGGGCTGTTGCGCAACGGCATATACTTGTTCTCTGCGATGGTAGTTGTCACCTCTGCGGTATATGCTTGGTACAGCCGGAAATAGGAATATGCCTGACATGAAGCTGAAAGGAGCAGTAGCAGAAGGAAAGCATCCCGCATCCAACCGTGCTTATAAAAAGCTTTCTGCTCCAGACGATGAAGCAACTTGACGATTAAATAGCTGATGAAAATCGTGGCAAAAGTGATGGCTGTTGCCAAAGCAAGCTGCCCGGCCACGCCATGACCGCGAAGGAACTCTGTCGCCTCTCGCTCATTCGTTTCCAGGAGAAGCTGAAGAACTGTCATTGAAAAGGCTGACTGATAGCACAACATACTGAACACCTCGCCGCCCAGCAACAGTATGCCTATGAGCCAGACATACCACGACAGGCGAACACGTCTGAGATAAAAAGCCAGTAGCGACAGCAGATAGCAGTCAAAAATGGCAGGCGCAAAGACAAACGGTTTAGGGAAGGCTTGTGTGAGATAGCACATCACTGGTATCACCACACTGGACAAAAGCAGCAAGAAGACAAAAAGAACTTTCTCGTTGCTTACGGGCTTCAGGATAAGATGTTTTAGCTTTGTCATTGCAAGCCTCTCGTGTTGTTTGGTTTGCAAAGGTACACATATTTTTGAAACAACAAAAGAAAGTGCGCCGTTTTTTATCGTCCATTCCTAAAACCTACAAGGTTGAAAAGCATCTATCACGTCTGTCATATCTATCACTTTCCTTTTGTTCATCGGGTTTCACGAGTGATAGATGGTGTGATATTTGTGAAGTAAAAATCGGCATATGCAGGTTCGGGCTTACACGAGGCAGGCTTCGATAACAAACGACCCACGTTAAGTCGGTCAACTTAACGTGGGTCTCTTGGATGGTTTGCACGAACTTGTGCAAGCAGGTTTTACTGTGCCATAATGTTGAGCACTGAAACGAAGTCGGCGATATCGACCTTACTGTCGTTGTTGAGGTCGGCATCCTTGACAAAATTGCCAGAAGCCATGACGTTCAGAACGCTTACTGCATCGGCAATGTCAACCTTGCCGTCGCCATTGAGGTCGCCAACCATGCCGCCCACCTTCACGGTATTGTGATTCATATCGAAGGTGATGCGATACTCCTGTGTCTCCTCTGTGTTGTCTTCATCCCAGTTCATGTACCACTTACGGTCAGAGCCGCGAATCAAGTCGCCAACTGTAACACCATTTTCAAGGACGAGTTTGTTCTCCTCGCTACCGTAACGGCCTTCGTTCCATCCGCTACGTGTTGCTGTGGAATGCTCGATGGCACCCGTATTGGAGCGGCAGGACATGATGGTGAAGTTAGGATTCATGTTCTCATTCGGGTCACGGAAGAAGGTGACAACGCCTTCATATACACCGTTACCCTTGTGAGCCAGAGGAGCCATCTCGTCGTTCTTCCAGCGATGTTGCTCGCCGTTGACGTTCATGATGGAACCTACAACATAGACATTCTTGTGCCAGGGATACTCGCCGATAAGGTCGAAGACGATGGTGCTGTCAGCAGGATTGTAGGTAACCTTGTACTCTCCACCGATGGTTTGGAAGTCCTGATGAGCATCGTTGGTGTCGAGAATCATCTTGAACTTGTTGACAGAAGGCGTGATGAAGCGGCGAGAAGCCATTGTGCATTCGTAGCGCTCGTCCATACGACTCACGTAGATACCGGCACGTGCATCGCTGTTGGCTCTATTAGCACGGTTCTGTACCTTCACGATAGCCGTGTAGGTTCCGTCCTCCTGGAGTGTCATGGGATAGAGCGTGTTGCGAACATCGTATGCCACGTTGTTGCCTTCGGCATCAAGCAGGTCGCCCTGTACGTAGAAGCCACCACCAAGAGCCGGGTCGTTGAGGATGTTCTGACGATAGTTGAGAGCCTCCTCGTCGGTGAGATCGCCTGAATAGAAGTGGTCGAAGATTTCGTTGCCTGCTTCTGCGAAGGCTTCGCTCAGTTGCTCGTTGTCAGCATTCTCGTCAGACTTTGTAAGGCAGTAGTCACCCAGCGTCCTGAGGCTTTCGTATGCATCGAAGCTCTGCAGGAAGGTGTTGAACTCGTCGTTGAGCTTCTTGATGGCAGCAATCTTCTCCTCCAGAGTTGAAGCAGCTTCGACATCAGCCATGTAAGCCTCGACATTATCAACGTGGCTCATGCTAAAGTTAATTACCATCTGGTCTTCCATACCCCACTTGAGAGCATCGAGACGCTTCTGGTAGTTCTCCATCATAGCTGCAATAGCCTCTTCGTCGTAGCCGCGATAAACCAGCTTGAACTTGCCCCACATGGTCATACCGCTCTCGTACCAAGGCTTGCCAGTGTTGCGGATGCCGATACGAAGTTCACCATTCGTTACGATACCATATACATTATTAATATATCGTCCGCCTGCGAATGCGAAGCTGACTGCCTGACGCTGTTCGGGTACATAGCCGTCGCCCGTATCGAAGTCCTGTGCAGAGGTTGACTCGCCGTTGTGTGGTGCATTGGGGTCGCCACTTGCATCGTAGCGGCAGTTCACGCCGTTGATGGCATCAGCATACAGCACGCGACCGGCATAGATGTTCATGATGGGTGTGTAGAAGTCGTTGATGAAGAGGTCGGCAGGCACGTAGTCATTGCCTTCCCAGTCACCAATGCCATTGCCACCAGGACGATAGAAGGCAGGAGCCTCCAGCTCGTAGATGCCGTCGGGAATGTCAGCAACGATGTACTGAGAGAGGGTAAATGCGGTGTTCCAAGTGCCGGCAACAGGATAGATGTCTGTGAAACCAGTGTTAGAGCTGAAGTTAGAACCGCTTGGACTATCGTAGATTCTTTCGGCCTCCCAATCCTTGAAGTTGCCATCCTCAGTGAAGGCAGCGTTCTTGATGATGTGGCTGACGTCGGACCCTTCGCTGATGCTGGTCATAATGGCATTCTCGTACAAGCTTCTTGCAAAAGCAATCTCAGCCGTAAGCTCTTCCTCGCTCAGGTTGCGATTTTCGATGATGTAGAGATAAGAGCCGTTGGGTAAGTCTTCGTTGGGCTCTTCGCCATCCTCCAAGTACTGGTCGAGAAGGTCAGTAGCTGCACCATAGAGATCGTCGCGACTTGCACGCTCCTCGGCAAGAGCCTTGATTGCCTTGTCGTATGCCTCGTAGGCAAGATGGCTCCTGCGGATGAGGTTTGGAGTGCGAGCCAGTACGTCGCTGACTGCCATGATTTCCTCATAAGAGAAAGTCCTCTTCTCTGTGATGGTTTCCTTTGCCTCGTTGTAAGCTTCCATGAGGGCAACCTGAGGCTCAAGCTCCTCGAGGTCTTCCTGAATAGCAGAAGCCTGCTGCTGGCGGATAAGCTCGATGTCGCCGCCGGTCAGCTTGTCCAGACGCCAAGTGTCCCATACCGTCCAGTTGCCATAGAGGTAGATGCTATTGTCAACACCGATGTTGACGCTGTCCTCAGCACTCTCGATAGCAAAGTAGATAGGTTCGTTCCAGTAGAGACCACGACCGAAGTACTTGCGGCAGGCAGCCAAAGAGTTGGGTACCCACATCTCGGTATAGTCGTTGTAGTTCTCTGTCTCGCCTACTCGTTCTGCCTGACGGCCTTCGGCGATGTCCATGAAGCGGTTGGCAATCTTCAGGCCATTCACTTCTACATAATACTGGCTGCTGTGATAGAGAGGAGCAAACTCCTCGCTGAGCTCACCAGTCTCATAGGCTGCACCTTCCTCGTTGCTCCATGCTTCAGCACGAGTCAAGCCTTGAACGCGCAGACGATAGATGCCAGGCTCCAGCCCCTTGATGGTCTGGTAGGTCTCGAACCACTGCATGTTCCAGTGTTCAGCCACGCTGTTGTTGATAGCCAAGTTGCTGCCGTCGCCGGAGTTGTTGGTGGTGTAGCCGTCCGTTACGTCATGGTCGGCATTAGCAAAGACTTCGAGGAATGGGAAGTCGGGGTCTTGCTGATGGCAGACAGAGCAGAAACCATCGACGAACTGGTGGTCGGGAATGACTGAGCCAGAAGTGTTGGAATAGGTTACATCGTCGGAAGCAAATGTACCGTCGCAACGCATCTCGGCAACAGCATAAACCTGCTCATGACCGGGCATGAAAGTGGGGAACTCGTCCTCATCAAGTGTCTGATACCAAGTAATGTTCTCCTGGTTGCCATTGAGCTTGTAGCAGAGTGCACCACTGGCTACGTCGTCATAGTCAATGACTGTTGCCTGAAGCGGTGTGCCATTGACGCTATAACAGTTGTTGAAGGTAGCATTATTGAAGCGAGCAAGGTACTTATCATCGTTCTGCACGCCGCTTACTGTTGCGCTTGACCAGCAATTGGTGATGACTGCACCATCGCTGCCAAGCCATGCACTCAAGGCACCATTCTCCATAACTTCAGCACCAGAGATGAAACCTGTAGAGTAGCAGTTGGTCATGTAGATGATGGCCTGAGAGCCTGTGTTACAACCAAGGATACCACCTGCACCAGCTCTTTGGCAGCTGACGTCGCCCTCGAAGCCGAGGTTCTCCAGATAGATATCACCTGAAGCTGTAGAGCCACCGATAAGGCCTGCATTGCCATGGGCAGAGATGAAGCAAGTTGCATCACCACGAAGGTTGCGGACAGTAGCACCGCCATTGAGGAAGTTGATGAAGCCAACCCAATCCTCATCTGTACGCCAGCTCATGTCCATGTTGCTGATGGTGTGGTAGCCACCATCAAAGATGCCCTTGAAGCCATGGTCGCGGTCGGCAATACCAGAAAAGTCAGGATAGTCTGTGAAGTCAAGGTCTGCGTTCAGTTTGGCATTTACATTCACGTTACCAGCCTTGGTGAAGTCAGCAAACCAGCATACATCCAGCTCGTTGTTCAACTGATAGAAGCCTTCAGCATCCTTCTCGCAGTAGTCATCACCGACAGCACCACAGTTGATGCAATGCCAGTCGCCTTCATCGTATTCATGAGGCGGACGGACAGGCTCTACAGGGTCATTGGTGTATGTACCGCCTTCGATAGGAGTACCGTCACACATCAGCTCGCCCTGAAGATAGACTTGCTTGCTTGTGCTGAACGGCACGGGATATTCATCCTCGCCAATCGTCTGCCAAAAGACAACCTCGCCAGCACGCTGGTTGATGATGTAAGCCACCTTACCGCTGACTACATCCTCGGGGGTAAGTTCGTAATCAATGTACTGGTAAGCCGACTCGTTGCCGCTGAGGTCGTAGCTGTTCACGCCGCACTCTCTTGACTGACGGAACAAACCACGTCCGCTGGCATCGATGCCATTTACTTCACCAATGTTGAAACAGTTCTGAACGATGGTAGAACCATTGTCGCCCAGCCAGCCAGAGATACCTGCAGACTCGCCATCGCCAGTAGAGGTAATCGTACCGGTGTTGACGCAGTTGTATATCTTCCAGATAGGGTGATTGCTGCTGCTGCCGCCAGTGATACCACCGGCATTCTTGGCAGGAGTAGTGACAGAGGCCTCGTTCACACAGTTCATGATGATAATCTCCTTCTCGTTGTTCTGACCTGTACCCGTGATACCGCCAGTACGCAAGCCACCAGTGATGGAGCAGCTCTTGTCGATGATAAGGTTCTTGATGATAGTACCTTCACCGCGAGTGTTGGGATTACCACGAAGAGAGCCAAAGAAGCCCTGCATCTCTTTGTCAGGATTATCGATAATCATGTTCATGATGCGATGTCCCTGACCATCAAACGTTGCATTGTATTTCCTGCCATTGCTAGGCCCGATGGGGCTGTGCAGGTTGACAACGTTCTCGAAGTCGATGTCGTTCATCAACTTACAGTCCAAGTCGATGTTGTTGTCAGCGACTTGCTGTGAAATCCATTCCACATTACCTACGTTGTAGAGCATGTAGAAGCCGTCCGCATCCTGCTGTGGCCGCTCGAAGTGTTCGTCGCATTCGTCGTGCATTGTGCAGATGCCATTCTGGTATGCATGGTCATCGGCATAAGCATTTCCTGCAAGCCACATAAAGGCGAGGAGGGCGAGAGAAGTAAATTTCCTCATAGCTTTGTAAATAAATAAAGGTTAGTAAATATATAATTATAATATGTATTCCTTTGTTTAGATGCGAACATAGTACGCTTTTATTGTACTTCTGCGTTACAAAAGTACAAATCATTTATGAATTAATGACAAAACCTTAATATCTTTTAGGTTATTTTAACATTGGGAGAGGTGCTTCAAAGGCTTTCGATGACCTTATGATATGCAAGCAAAACAAACAAAATAGAATATAAAGCGCATGAAGTATTGTCGTTTTGTTCTTTATCTAATGAAATAATTATATATTTGCAAACGAAACAACCTAAACACTAAACGAACTATGAAGAAACTGTTTACGCTGTCGGCATTAACGTTTGCCGCCTTTTGTGCGTCTGCACAAGCTCAAGAGAAGAAGGATTATCCGCAACCCGAGGCTATGCGGCCGGGCATGTCGGAGTATTGGACACCACAGCCAAAGGTGGTTAAGCCGGGTGACATCAAGACCAACACAGCGCCGAGCGATGCCATCGTGCTCTTCGACGGGAAAGACCTCTCGGCTTGGATGAACCCAAACGGAGGTGATGCTGCATGGACGGTAAAGAATGGCACGATGACCGTTGACAAGTCGAAAGGCGACATCCTAACAAGGCAGAAGTTCGGCAGCTTCCAGTTGCATCTGGAATGGTGCGTGCCCGAAGGCATTACGGGCGAAAGTCAGGCAAGGGGCAACAGCGGCGTCTTCTTGCAAGATATGTATGAAGTGCAGATACTGGATTGCTTCGGCAACGAGACATACGTGAACGGCATGACGGGAAGCATCTACAAGCAAACGCCTCCGCTGGTCAATGCCATGCGCAAGCCTGGCGAATGGAATGTCTATGACATCATCTACACCGCTCCAGTATTCAAGGAGGATGGCACCTACCTCTACCGCCCCTTTGTGACGGTAATACAGAATGGTATCGTTCTTCAAAACCATACTGAAATACAAGGTACTACGGAATACATTGGTTTCCCACGTACTGTTAAGCACGGCGACGGCCCGATAAGACTCCAGTCGCATGGCGACCCAAGTCAGCCCATCAGCTTCAGGAACATTTGGATAAGACCGTTGTAAATGAAGAATGAAAAATTAAGAGTGAAGAATTAAGAATTAAGAATTTGCTACCGCTTTTAATTATGAATCGTGAATTAAACAGAAGAACCTTCCTGCGCCAGTCGGCTACAGCCTTGGCAGCAGGCATATTGATACCTCGCTCTCTTTATGCAGGAACATCCTCCGCAAAATCTGTTGCTGCAAGTGACCAATTGAATGTAGCTCTTGTCGGCTGCCGCTCTATGGGTTGGTACGACCTTTGCGACATTATGCAATACCCAGGCACTAACTGCGTGGCGCTTTGCGACATAGACAGCGGCATCCTTTCGAAGCGTGCTGCAGAGGCAGAGAAGAACTGGGGCAAGCGTCCTGCGCTTTATGGTGACTACCGACGCATACTGGAACGTAACGATGTGGATATCATCGTCATAGGCACACCCGACCATTGGCATTGTAAGATAACGACAGATGCTTGCTCGGCAGGAAAGGATGTGTATGTGGAGAAGCCCCTTGCCAACAGCATAGCCGAATGTGATGCGATGGTAGCAGCGGCTCAACGATATGGACGAGTCGTTCAGGTGGGACAGCAACAACGAAGTTCAAAGCTTTGGCACAGCATGAAGGCGTACATTGACAGCGGCGAGCTGGGACACATCGGTCGCGTCAACGTGTGGGCAAACTTCTCATACGCCGCCGTACTGAACCCCGCAAAGGACGGTCCTGTACCCGATGGCGTTGACTTCGACATGTGGCTCGGTCCTGCCCCCAAGCGCACCTTCAACGCATCTCGATTCCACGGTTCGTGGCGTATGTTTTGGGACTATGGCGGCGGCCTGCTGACTGACTGGGGCGTTCACCTACTTGATATGGCTTTGTGGGGAATAAACGTCAAGGGTATGCCACAGCGAGTTATTGCAGCAGGCGGCAATCATACCTATCCCGATAACTTTGCAGAGACTTTCGATACCCTTAGCGTTACGTATCAATTCCCAGAATACCTCATCCAATGGTCAAACGTTGTCATTGAGTCTGGCCCCTATGGACGTAACTACGGGCTTGAGTTTAAAGGCACTAACGGCACCCTCGTTGCCAACCGCGAGAGCTGGGAAGTTATTCCTGAAGGGAAAAAGGTGGAGGCAAAGCTCGTGAAGCCGTCGAACAACGACCACCTCGACCATACGAACAACTTCATGGATTGTGTGAAGCGGCGGGACATGCAAACAGCCTGCCCTATCACCAACGGCAGCTTCTGTGCCAAGTACGCCCACATCGGCAATATCGCAGCCCGGACGCATGAAGCCTTGACCTACGACGACACGAAGCACACCTTCCACAACCGAGAGGCCGACCGTTTCATCACGCCCGAATACCGCAAGCCTTGGAAGCTCTAAGAGCTCCTTACTCAAGTTCATCGAGGCCTTCGTCGTCGTCCTCCATCCTGCAGATCCTATGAGTCTCTGCTCTGGCCTCATGCCATCGAGGGAAGAACTTGTCCATTAACGTATGAAAACGGGCATTATGGCTGGGTTCCAAGAGGTGACAAAGCTCGTGAACCACCACATGCTCAACGCACCATTCAGGTAAAAGAAGCAGATAGGCCGAGAAGCAAATTGACTTGTCCTTGATGTTGCAGACGCCCCAACGGGATATCATCGCTCTGTAATGAATGGCGGTAGGGCTGACGTGCATTATCTTTGCATGCTTTTCGACCAAAGGTTCGATGAGGGCTTTCAGTCGCCGAAGAGCATCATCGGCCTGCTCCCGAGTGCGTAGCGGCAGTTGGCTATAGAACTCTTCCCGACGCTTTTGCCTTTCGCTTGTCTTTTTGCGAGCTTCGGCAATCCATTCGCGATGCTCCTCGATGAACCGCTCCACCTCCGACTTCGGCATACCGATAGGTGCCGAGACATGAACGTCACCGTTCTTCACGATACGCATCGACAGCCTCCTCGTCCGCCTATATGTCACTTGTATTGCCATCAAATCAATCCTAGATTATAAACACTCCCAGCCTCGTTGGTCAACATAACGTGCCGTGTCGGTCATCATAACGTGCCGCGTTGAGCATCATAACGTGCCGTGTTGAGCAACATAACGTGCCGTGTTGGGCATCATAACGTGGAGGCTATTCTGCTTCAGGAAGCGTAAGTTCCATAAGCTCCTGAAGGCTGCCGTTGAAGATATTGCAATCGACAAATCCCTTAATACCGCTAATCTTGCCGCAATCGGTATGCTGCCAGAATGTCCACTTGCCCTTGTACTCCAGTTCCTCCACGTAATAATGGGCTATCCAATAAGGATAATCATCAAATTCAGGCGAGTTAAGATACTGCATCTTGAACTTGTAACCCGTATAGAGGATTGGTTTTACACCATACTCAGCCTCGACTGCATCAAGCCAAATCTTAACGTCCCGACGCAACTGTTCAGGGGATAGGTTGCCATTCTTCTCGATATCCAGAACTGGCGGCAAGTCCCCTGGTTCGAGTTGAGCCATCTTCAGGTAAAAGGCAGCCTGCTTGCGAGGATTAACGCCAGGAACAAAGAAGTGGTAAGCACCTCGTATCAAGTCGTTTCTGCGCGATTTGGCAAAGTTAAGGTTAAAGTTCTCGTCCAGCATCTCTTCACCCTCCGTCGCCTTGATAAAGACGAAGCTGACGGGTGCATTACCTATGGAGGCATTACGCAATCGCTCCCAGTCGATACGGTCCTGGTAGTGGCTGATGTCGATGCCTCGCACCTCGTAGCCATCAGGGAACTTCGGTTCGCCATAGATGGCCCGCCAGCGGAAGCTGAAAGGACTGACGAAGAAGTGGTAGAAGAAGCCGATATAAACCGCAGCAATAAGAAACCCTCCGAGCCACAAAAGCCAGGAGGGGAAACGAAAGACCCTCCAGCCCCCTTTTGTGGGAGCTTTCTTCCTTCGCTTATTCGAGGACTTATGTCGTGCTCCTCCAGAAGGGGACTTGAGGGTCTTGCTTGCTGTCAATTCAATTATGAATGTTTAATTGAGTACCGCGAATTACTTGCCTTGTTCCAGCGCAAGCGTCTTGGTGCATTGGTCGCACACTTCGCTGGGACCCCAGTACTGGATAGGACCGGGATAAACGTAGCAGGTGTTCTTTGCCCACTCCTCGCGCTTGCTGGCGAAGAACTTGAAGGGAGCGCCGTCCAGCTCAACGAGCGCCTTGCGGATAACTGGCTTCATGGCACCATTACGACGTTCCATGTTCATCATCATCGTGATGGGCACACCGCCTGCAATCCACTCGGCAGCAGGAGCTGTGGTGTTCTTGATGACGCTCATATAACCGGTCTTGCCGTTGGCAATCAAGCGGCTAGCGTTGTAACCGAGGCTGTAGCAGTAGTCGGCATCGTAGTTGCTGGGAGCTGCACAACGGCCTTCGTAGCCGAAGAAGTGGTGCTGAGCGGAGAACTTGCCGCAGTACTTGCCTTCCTTCTTCCAAGCATCAAGCTTCATAGCAACCATAGCGCTAAGCAACTTCTCTGTCTCGATAAGGCTGACCTGTACGTTTCCGTGGGGGTCGCGGTCGAGGCAGAGCTGACGCTCTACGTCCTTCGGCAGGCTCTCCAGGACTGCAAGGTTCTCGGGAGCGATATGGCTCTTCACGAAGGCAACCTGTGCGTCCTTGCTCTCGAACTCGCGGCTTTCGCCTGTTGCGGGGTCGGTCAGGACTTCGTTCAGCTCTGCGATAAGCTTCTTGATGGCGGGAATGAACTCAATCAGGCCTTCGGGAATGAGGACTGTACCGAAGTTGTTGCCCTCGGCAGCGCGGTCGGCAACAATCTTTGCGAGGTAGGTCACAACATCATCCAGGCTCATAGCCTTCTGCTCGACCTCTTCGCTGATGAGGCAAGCGTTTGGCTGTGTCTCCAAAGCACACTCAAGGGCGATGTGGCTTGCGCTACGGCCCATCAGCTTGATGAAGTGCCAATACTTGCGGGCACTATTGCAGTCGCGCTGTATGTTACCGATGAGTTCGCTATAGGTCTTGCAGGCAGTATCGAAGCCAAAGCTGGTCTCAATCTGCTCGTTCTTCAGGTCGCCGTCGATGGTCTTGGGGCAACCGATGACCTGCACGCCATAGTTCTTGGCTGCATAGTACTCGGCCAGCACACAAGCGTTAGTGTTGCTGTCGTCGCCACCAATGATGACAAGAGCCTTGATGCCCAGCTTGCGGAGAATCTCGATGCCCCTCTCGAACTGTGCTTCCTTCTCAAGCTTTGTACGACCAGAGCCAATAATGTCGAAGCCGCCGGTGTTGCGATACTCGTCGATAAACTCGTCGGTGAACTCCACATACTTGTGGTCAACCAGTCCGCCAGGACCCATCAGGAAGCCATAGAGCTTGCTGTTCTTGTTGAGAGACTTAACGCCATCATAGAGACCGCTGATAACATTATGACCGCCAGGTGCTTGGCCACCGCTGAGGATGATGCCGACAGACCCTTCCAAACCTTCCCTTAAAGGGCAGGCTTCTTTATTCTCCCCCTTTAAGGAGGAGTTAGAGGGGGTCTCTGCCTCGAAGGTAATGACGGGCATCCCATAAGTATTTGGGAACATAGCCTTGATTTCGTCTTGGTTGCCAACGCTCTGAGTGGCAGCGCCCTCAACAGCTACGACAGGACCTTGCAGGGCCTTTGGAAGCTTGGGCTGGTAGGCAGCACGAGCCACCTGAAGTGCACTTTTCTTCATGAGATTTAAGTTTTTTTGTTTATGATTTATGTCTTTGATTGTTTTTCGGGCACAAAGATACAAAAATACAACGGTAATGCAGGCCTTCTAAACAAGAAAATACAAAAAAGAAGAAAGTTTTGCCACTTTCGTTTGTCAAATTCGGAAAAAGATGTATCTTTGTCTGTCTAAACATACCTTATAAATATAAATAAGATGAAACGCAAGGACCTGAAAAAACACATCACCTTCCTGTGTGGCGAATTGCTGGCAGAGTGCATCGCCTCTGCACAATACGGCAAGAAAGACAACAAACAGGACATCGAGAACGTCATGCTAACCATCCTGAAGCTGCAAGACGACTGGATTCGCCGCCTCTCGCATGTCGAGCCAGGCAGCACAAAGCTTTTCTTCAAGAAACTGCGTGAAGACATGCAGAAACGTACAGACGAGATAGTTGACCAAATACAGAACCTATAGACACCTCATCCCCTTTTTGAGGGGAGGCTTATATGTTAAAAAGACTTTGCAATAAGATTCTGTTCGGATGGCTACACTTCACCGAGACCGTAACAGAACCTTTGCCCGACAAATGCATCATCGCCCTTGCTCCGCACACGAGCAACTGGGACTTCATCATCGGCAACCTCTATAGCCGAGCCACAGGCTTCCATAGCGATTTCCTCATGAAGAAGGAGTGGTTCTTCTGGCCGATGGGCATACTGATGCGAAGGCTCGGGGGCATACCCGTCTATCGCAGCAAGCAGATGCGCTCGACAGACATCATCGCAGAGCGGGCAAAAGAAGCCCGGAAGTTCCGACTCTGTATCACCCCGGAAGGCACCCGCAAGGCTCAGCCTGAATGGAAGAAAGGCTTTTACTATATCGCACTCAAAGCCGAAATACCCATTCTGCTTTACGGGCTTGACTTCGAAGAACGAAGAATCGTTTGCACCAAAACCATCATCCCGAATGGCGACATCGATGCTCAGATGCAGGAAATAAAGGACTACTACTCAAACTTCAAAGGCCTGTATCCCGAAAAGTTCGTTATATGATTCATCGTACATAATCCATATTTATATGAAACGAATACTTTCTTTGATTTTGTTGGTCGTTCAATGGTCTATGCTCACTTCGGCCTATGCTCAGGATAAAAGCATCTCCAATCTGCGCCAGTTCTTTGCACAATACACAAACCCCAGCTACCCGGGGCTCGGCAAGATAAACGTAGAAGACATCCAGACAGACGTACAGGACAAGCGCGTGACCATCGTACTGAGTGACAACTTCATCGGGCAACCTCTTACGCCACTTATTGTAGGCAACCTCTATGCAGAGGTTAAACGTCTGCTCCCTGAATCATTCAACGCCTACCAGCTTAGATTAATCGCAGCAAACACACCCATCGAGCAACTCATCCCCACCTGCATGATGGATTGCCCTGACTCCTCCCGCGTCTATCATCAGGAACTTTATAAAGGTAATGCTTGGGTGACGCCCCTCAGCAAGCCTTACACCATCAAGAAAGGACTGCAAGACAGACATTTGTGCGTTTGCCAAAGTCATGGAAAGTACTTCAATAACGCAAAACGGGAATGGACTTGGCAACGGCCAAGACTCTTCTGTACGACCGAAGACCTCTTCACCCAAACAATTGTCGTGCCTTATCTTATCCCTATGCTCCAGAATGCAGGAGCAGTTGTCTTCACCCCAAGAGAACGTGATTGGCAGAAACAGGAAATCATCATCGACAACGACTATATCCTCGACGGAAGCCGCTACGAAGAACGTGTCAGCAAATACCATTGGCAATATGGCGGCATAGGATTTGCACACAATCAGGAAGGCTACGAGAGCGGCGAGAATCCTTTCTGCAAAGGGACTTTCCAAATGACGGAAGCTACACAAAGCAGGAAAGCAACAAGTGATGTCGTCTGGATGCCTGATGTGCTCGTAGAAGACGATTATGCCGTTTATGTCTCCTATCAGACCGTTCCCGCTAGCATCCCCGATGCTAGATATACGGTCGTGCATGGAGGCATCGCCACAGAGTTTCGTGTCAACCAGCAAATGGGCGGAGGCACCTGGGTATATCTTGGCACATTCCATTTCACAAAAGGCAAAAGTGATGACAACTGCATCATCCTCTCCAACCTGAGCGAACATAGAGGTGTCGTGACAGCTGATGCCGTCCGTCTGGGAGGCGGTATGGGCAACATCGTCCGAGGTGACTCCACGATGTTCTTGCCCATCACGAGCGACCTGCCCCGATGCCTGGAAGCTGCAAGATACTCCGCTCAATGGTACGGTATTCCCGACAGCATATACTCCCGTCGAGGCAACGACGACTATAGCGATGATATTAACGCCCGTCCGCTGACAGCAAACTTCCTTGCTAAAGGCAGCAACTACTTGCATGGTGACAGCGGTCGTTGTGTTCCCTTTGAACTCAACCTTGCTGTGCATAGCGATGCTGGCTATCGTACAGACAACACGCTAATCGGTACACTTGGTATCTACACATCAGGCTTCTATGAAGGCCGTACGGCAACAGGACTCTCAAGGCTGGTGAGCCGAGACCTCACCGATATGGTGATGACACAGATTTGTACGGATATGACTCGCGAGCTGGGCACATGGAACCGCCGCGAGATTTACGACCGCAACTATGGCGAGGCACGCGACCCACAATTCCCTGCCATTATTATCGAGACACTTAGCCATCAGAACTGGGCAGACATGCGCTTCGGTCACGACCCCTGGTTCAAGTTCCTTATGGCTCGCTCCATATATAAAGGAGTACTTCGCTTCCTCACCACCATTCACGGGGGCAAGGAATGTGTGATACAGCCGCTTCCTGTAGCTGGCATTTCTGCTGAAGCAGACAACGCCAAAAACATGATTACCGTACGTTGGACACCAAGACTGGATAGTGGCGAGCCTACATCCAAACCCAACGGCTATGTCGTCTATACAAAGAAAGCTGGTGGCGACTTCGACAATGGACGCTACGTAAGCGGCGATGGTTGCTTCTACCAGATGAAAGCCGAGCCGGGCACACTCTACAGCTTCCGCGTGGCTGCTGTCAACGATGGCGGCGCAAGTCTGCTGAGCGACGAGGCATGTGCTGCTGTCTCAAAAAATTCTCATGCTCCTTCCATCCTGCTTGTTGATGCATTCCAAAGGCTGGCCAGTCCTTTGCCTTTCGACGACGAAACGACGGGTGGCTTCGACTTCGAGCGAGATGCAGGCGTGATAGATGTGAAGTCACCAGGCTTCTGCGGTAAGCAGTTGGTTTTCGACAAGAGTCAGTATGGTAAGGAAACAACTAACGGCTTTGGCATGAGCGGAGACGAACTTGAAGGCATGATTCTTGCCGGCAACACACACAACTACAGTACGCTTGGAGCACAAGACATTCTTGCCAGACATCCTGACTGTACCATCAGCAGTGCAACACCAATACAACTCTCATACCTCAACCTGCAGAATTATCACATAGCCGACTTCATCCTTGGTGCTCAGAAGGACGACGGCTACTCTCTCACACGTCGTAAAGCCTTCACACCAGAAATGCTTTCAGCTATTTCACAACTGACGCTTCAAGGCAAATCCATTCTGGTAAGCGGAGCCTTCATCGGTAGCGACATGCACTTAGCAGGCGAAGACCAGTTCGCGTCTGACAAACTGAAGTTCCGCTTCATCGCATCTGTTCCTACAGACAGCATCTGCAACATAGATGGACTTAACAATACAGGCTCTATCTATACCCGTCCCAACGAAGAGAACTATTGGATAAGGACTACAGATGTCATCGAGGCTGTGGACGGAGCCTTCAGCACAATGAAGTATTCTGCAAAAGGTTACTCAGCCGCCATTGCCTATCCAGGTCCCGACTATCGCCTTATGGCTTTCGGTTTCCCTCTGGAATGCATCAAGGATAACGATACCAGACGCAACATCGTCAGCATCGCAATCGACTATCTGTTAGGAAAATAGGAGGCCTCACCCCAATCCTCTCCAAAGGAATGGAGCAATAAATGTCACATCACATAATAATAAAATGTTTACTATTCTTTGCAATATGAAGGGCTCTCGCAAGCTCACTATCGAGGAAGCCCACCTGAATACAATTGACCGTTATGGACTCTTTTCCGATTTGCTTGACAGCAACGGCATCGTGGAAGAGAGCGTTCTTGAGAAGCTGCGACTGAATGTCCGCTCCCTGCTTTCCACTGGCACACCAGACCCTCAGCTCATAGACCTCTGTGAACGTGTCCTGTTCCATAGCGACATGAAGGCTTTTGGCTTGCATCAACTCATCCTGCTCTTCATCGACTGGAAAAAGGAACAAAATCAAAATAAACAAGATGGCGAGTTAGCAAGTTGACGAGTTGTTACCTTCTTTCTACAACCAACTTGTCAACCTGTTTACTTGTTAACTCGTCAACTGCCAATTATGCTGACCGACTGGCTGCCAACGACAAAGAAGGAGATGGAATTGCGTGGGTGGGATTGCGCCGATGTGATTCTCTTCAGCGGGGATGCCTACGTGGATCATCCTGCCTTTGGGGTTGCTGTTATTGGCAGGCTTTTGGAGGCAGAAGGGTTGCGCGTCTGTATCGTGCCACAACCTGATTGGCATGGGGACTATCGCGACTTTAAGAAGTTGGGGCGGCCTCGGCTTTTCTTTGGCATATCGCCGGGGTGTATGGATTCGATGGTCAACAAATATACAGCAGCCCGTCGCCTCCGAAGTGAAGATGCATATAGTCCGGACGGGCGTCACGACCTTCGGCCAGAATACCCCACCATTGTCTATACCGACATTCTGCGGAAGCTCTATCCCGATGTCCCTATCGTGCTTGGCGGCATTGAGGCAAGCCTGCGTCGGGTGATGCATTATGACTATTGGCAGGAACGCTTTCGCCCAAGCATCCTTTGCGACTGCGATGCCGACCTCATTACATACGGTATGGGCGAGAAGCCTACGTTGGAACTTGTTCGACAACTCGTCGAATCCATCAACGAGACACATCCCCTACTCCATTACGACGAGAATGGTGAACCCTGCATTACCCGCATGCTACTTCGCGAAGTAGTTGCACGTATGCCTCATCAAATTGCTTTTCTTTGCAAAAAGGAAGAAATACCTGGCGGCATAAAGGCAGACGATGTCGTGCTCCATAGCTACGAAGACTGCCTGAAGCAACCAAAGCTTCATGCCGAGAACTTCCGTCACATCGAAGAAGAGAGCAACAGGATGCACGCTCAACGGCTCCTGCAACAGACAGCAGGCAAATGGGTTGTGGTTAATCCGCCCTACCCTCCTCTCACTTCCGAAGAGCTTGATAAAAGCTTCGACCTTCCCTACACACGCCTTCCGCATCCAAAATACAACGGCAAACGCATCCCTGCATACGAGATGATTAAGTTTAGTGTCACGCTTCATCGCGGTTGCTTCGGAGGCTGTGCCTTTTGCACCATTAGCGCACATCAAGGCAAATTCATTGTGAGCCGCTCGAAAGAGAGCATTCTCCGAGAAGTGAAAGCCATTACCAAGATGCCTGACTTCAAGGGCTATCTGAGCGACTTGGGCGGGCCAAGTGCCAACATGTATCGAATGAGAGGCAAACGACAGGAAGTTTGTGAGAAGTGCAAGCGGCCTTCGTGTATCCATCCGTCCATCTGTCCCAACTTGAACGGCGACCATCGTCCCTTGCTCGAGATCTATCGTTCTGTTGACAATCTGCCCGGTATCAAGAAAAGCTTCATCGGGAGCGGTGTCCGATATGATATGTTGCTCCATGACTGGAAGGACGAAGCATTAAATAATGCTGCTTCGGAATACACCAGGGAACTCATCACAAAGCACGTCAGCGGACGCCTGAAGGTAGCCCCTGAGCATACGAGCGATAAGGTACTGAACATCATGCGCAAGCCTTCCTTTTCTCTCTTCAGGCAATTCAAGAGCATCTTCGACCAAACCTGCCGCAAAGCTGGTTTAAGACAGCAACTCATTCCCTACTTCATTAGCAGTCATCCTGGCTGTACGGTTCGCGATATGGCAGAACTCGCAGCCATCACCAAGCAAATGAACTATAAGTTGGAGCAGGTGCAGGACTTCACGCCGACGCCTCTTACCGTTAGCACCACCTGCTGGGCAACGGGCTATCATCCCTATACGCTCGAACCTATCTATTGTGCCAAGACACCCGAAGAGAAGCGCGAGCAGAACATGCACTTCTTCTGGTACAAGAACGAAGATAATACAGTTAAACATTATAATAAGAAATCAGGAAAAAAAGATAATCATGCAAAGTGAATGGTTTGAATGCAAGGTCCGTTATGACAAGACCTTGGAGAGCGGTCTCATCAAGAAGACCACAGAGACATACTTAGTAGATGCTCTTAGCTTCACAGAAGCCGAGAAACGTTTCATAGAGGAAATCACGCCCTTCATGACGGGCGAGTTCATCGTTACGGACATTAAGCGGGCTCGCATCTCGGACCTCCTTGATAGCGAAGACCTCAACGACGACCGTTGGTTCAAGGCTCGTATCGCCTACATCACCCTCGACGAGAAGAGCGGTGTAGAGAAGCGAACCGTACAGACAGCCCTCATCCAGGCAAATGATTTCCATCGTGCCCTCAGCAGACTTGATGAAGGCATGAAAGGGACGTTGGGCGAATGGGTGATTGTTTCTATTACAGAGACAGCCATTATTGATGTCTTCAAATTCAAGGCCGACGAGGATTAGGAAACGAGGTGCATTATGAATTGTGCATTAAGAATCAATAACATCCTGCAGACGCTTCCCGAAGGTGTCCGGCTCGTTGCAGTCAGCAAGTACCATCCTGCTTCGCTCATTCAGGAGGCTTACGACGGAGGTCAACGCATCTTCGGCGAGAGTCATGTGCAGGAACTTGTGCAGAAATACGAGGTTTTGCCAAAGGACATTGAATGGCACTTCATTGGTCACTTGCAGACGAATAAGGTGAAATACATTGCGCCCTTCATCAGCCTCATTCATGCTGTCGATTCCGAACACTTGATTAAGGAGATAGACAAGCAGGCAAAGCGTTGCCAGCGAGCTATCCCTATCCTCTTGGAGGTGCATGTTGCCAAGGAAGTGACGAAGTACGGCTTCGCTCCCGACGAACTGCTAAGCTTCATGGAGAGTGGTGCTTGGCAACAATACACAAACGTCTGCTTTTCCGGCTTGATGTGTATGGCAACGAATACCGACGACGAAACCCTCATAGCTTCCGAGTTCGAAAGAGCCCGTCAGCTTTTCGAAGCAATTGGTCAAATCGTAAAGCGGTCAACTTCCCCAAATGCTAATTGGAAGATGTGTTCTTGGGGTATGAGCAGCGACTACCCTATTGCCGTCCAACATGGCAGCACCCTTGTCCGCATCGGCAGCATGATATTCGGAGAAAGAGTCTATAACTAAAGAACGAAAGATGCAAGAATACCGTTTGAGTCATTTGCAAGAGCTTGAGGCCGAAAGCATATATATCATACGTGAGGTAGCGGCTGAGTTCGAGAATCCTGTCATGCTTTATAGCATCGGCAAGGACAGTTCGGTTATGGTGCGCCTTGCAGAGAAAGCCTTTGCGCCCGGGAAAGTACCTTTTCCCCTCATGCACATCGACTCAAAGTGGAAGTTCCGCGAGATGATTGAGTTTCGCGACAAATATGCCCGCGAACACGGTTGGAACTTGATTGTGGAGAGCAACATGGAAGCCTATTGCGAAGGTGTAGGGCCTTTCACGCATGGCAGCAAAGTACATACCGACCTGATGAAGACGAAGGCTTTGCTCGATGCCCTAAATAAATACAAGTTCGATGCTGCCTTTGGCGGTGCGCGCAGGGACGAGGAGAAGTCAAGGGCCAAGGAACGCATCTTTTCGTTCCGCGACCGTTTCAACCAATGGGACCCCAAGAACCAACGGCCTGAGCTTTGGGACATCTACAACAGCCGCGTCCACAAGGGCGAGAGCATTCGTGTCTTCCCTCTCAGCAACTGGACGGAGCTTGATGTATGGCAATACATCCGACTCGAACACATCCCTGTCGTGCCGCTCTACTTCGCAAAAGAACGTCCTTGTGTAGAGATAGACGGCAACCTCATCATGGCCGACGACGACCGCCTGCCAAAAGAGCTGGTGCCGAAGATTCACAACCGTATGGTTCGCTTCCGTACCCTCGGATGCTGGCCGCTGACGGGTGCTGTAGAAAGTAAGGCAACAACCATAGAGGAGATTGTGGAGGAGATGATGACGGCAACAAAGAGCGAGCGTACCACACGTGTCATCGACTTCGACCAGGAGGCAAGCATGGAGCAGAAGAAGAGGGAGGGGTACTTCTGAAATGAAGAATTAAGAATTAAGAATTAAGAGTTAAGAATTAACGATAACGGATTAAGGTAAAGAGAGAGGAAATGACAACTACTATTCGCGAATTCCTTGATGCCGACGAGCAGAAGTCGCTACTAAGATTGCTTACAGCCGGAAGCGTTGACGACGGGAAGTCAACGCTCATCGGACGTCTGCTCTACGACAGCAAGAAAATCTACGAAGACCAGCTGCAGGCCTTGGAGCGCGACTCGAAGCGAATGGGCAATGCAGGAGCTGGAGAGATAGACTATGCTCTCCTATTGGACGGACTGAAGGCCGAGCGCGAAGAGGGCATCACCATCGATGTGGCCTATCGCTACTTCAGTACGAACCTGCGAAAGTTCATCATTGCCGACACACCCGGACACGAGCAATATACACGAAACATGATTACGGGCGGCTCAACGGCCAACCTTGCTATTATCCTCATAGATGCCCGAAATGGTATCATCACCCAGACACGCCGCCACACATTCCTCGTCTCCTTGCTTGGCATCAGGCACATCGCCCTTGCAGTCAACAAGATGGACCTCGTGGACTTCTCCGAAGAGGTCTTCAACTCAATCAAGGACGAATACCTTCAGCTCACCAATCAGCTCGGCATAGATGATGTCACGTGCTTCCCGCTCTCGGCAAAGGATGGGGACAATGTGGTGGAAAAGAGCGAGCGCACGCCTTGGTTCGAGGGATGTTCCCTGCTTGAGTTCCTCGAAACCGTCCCCATCGACCGCGACCGCAACATGCAGGACTTCCGCTTCCCCGTCCAATATGTGTTGCGCCCCAACCAAGACTTCCGAGGTTTCTGTGGAAAGGTGGCAAGCGGCATCATCCGCAAGGGCGAGGAAATCATGGTTCTGCCAAGCAGGATGACAAGCCGAGTGAAAGAGATATATACCAATCAAGATATAAATGGTAAATGTCTGTCTGCTTTCTGTCCCCAAAGCATCACCATCACCCTCGAGGACGAGATAGACATTTCGCGAGGCGATATGCTCGTCAAGCCCGACAACCTGCCATTCATCGGTCGCCACTTGCAGGCAAAACTCGTCTGGATGGACGAAGAGCCGATGAACCGCAGCAAGCAGTTCTTCCTCAAAGCCAACACAAATACCACCCGCGCCACCATTAGTGCCATCGACTATCGCCTGGATGTCAACACGATGGAGCAATTGCCTGGAGCAGACTTCCTGCTCAATGAAATCGGCCAAGTGCAGATAACAACCGCCAAGAGGCTCTTCTTCGATGCCTATGCCAAGAACAGGGCAACGGGAGCCTTCATCCTCATCGACCCAATCACCAACAACACTTGTGCCGTAGGCATGATAGAGAAGCCCCTTGCCGTGGAAGACCAGCAGGAAGAGGAGCTGCCCGTGCTCGACCTTCCCCGCCTCGGCATCGCCCCAGAGCACTATGAAGCCATCGAGACAGCCGTCAAGGAACTCAACCGACAAGGGTTGGAGGTCATAATCAAGAAAGACAATGAACTATAACAACTTCCCCTTCAACACGCTCATCGGAGCCGACTGGAAGACCTTCAAGAACGTTACCGAAGGACAACACATCGCTCCCGAAATGCGCACGAAGTACATGCTGACGAAAGGCCTTTGCCGGCTGCTAAGTCCGCTTACAGCTTTACAAGAGAGAAAGTACAATAAACTGCTGGCCAACAAGCCATTGGAGAATCCTCCGCTCTTCATACTCGGGCATTGGCGAAGCGGCACAACCTTCGTCCACAACATCTTCGCACAGGACAAGCACTTCGGCTACACAACCACCTATCAAGCCCTTTTCCCGCATTACATCATGGCTCTGCAAGGGCTGTTCAAGCCCTTCATGAAGTTCGTGATGCCCGACAAGCGGCCAACCGACAACATGGAGCTTGCTCCCGACCTGCCACAGGAGGAAGAGTTCGTACTGACCAACATGACGGCCTGCAACTTCTACAACTTCTGGTTCTTCCCCGACAAGATGCAGGAACTGTGCGACCGCTTCCTTACCTTCCGCAACATCACCCATCAGGAGCAGCAGGAGTTCATCCAGACCTTCGAGAAAGTCATCAAGATAAGCCTGTGGAATACTGGCGGCACACAGTTTCTCAGCAAAAGCCCTCCAAATACAGGACGCGTCAAGTTCCTCTCCGAAGCCTTCCCCGAAGCACGATTCATCTATCTGATGCGCAATCCCTATACCGTCTTCGAGAGCACACGCGCATTCTTCCTCAACACCATACAGCAGCTGCAATTCAATTCCATTACCGAGGAGGAGATGGAGCAGAACATCTTGCAGAACTACATGAAGTTGTATCATGCCTATAAGGAGCGAAAGAAGAGCCTCCGCCCTGACCTTCTCTACGAAGTTCGCTTCGAAGACATCGAAGAGGATGCGCTTGCCATTACGGAAGACATCTACCGCAAGCTCAACATCCCTGGCTGGGACGAAGCACGACCTGCCATCGAGAAGTACATCCATAGCAAAGCGGGATACAAGAAGAACAGCTACGAGTATCAGCCTCGCACCATCCAGCTCGTCAACGAGCATTGGAGCGAAGCCCTCGACGACTGGAACAGAGGAATGGTGTAAGATATTAAGGAACCCCTGGCAGCCTTTGCGAGAAGCGTTCTGGTCCTGGTTTCTTTATTACATATATAGGCTTTTTATATATACCCATAATTATATATGTTATTTGTTTGTGGTTTCAGGGAAATATAGTAATTTTGCAGAAGATTTATAAAACAGGTGATATGACAGCACTACAATTTAATACCATAAACGTCGAGTTGTGGCAGAGCATAGCCGCCATAGCAGATAAGGAAATATTGATGAAGCGGCTGGCACGATATGCCAAAAAGCTGGTGAAGGAAAAGGATGACCCCACCTTGATGACAAAGGAGGAGTTCTTCGCAAAGTTAGAGCGGGCAGAGAAACAGCCAGGCAAAAGCTTTGCAAATGTTGAAGAACTCGACAAATATATTCGTAGTTTATGAGCCAGTATAAGGTTATCATCAAGGAGGAAGCACAGGCAGACCTGAGTAAACTGCTTCGCTTTGAGCCTAAAGCATACCAAAAGGCCATAAGATTCATAGGCGAACTTTACGAGCATCCCAAGACTGGCCTCGGCCACCCTGAGCCATTGAAGGGCAAGCCCGAAAACAGATGGAGCCGTGAGATAACAAAGAAGCACAGGCTTATCTATCGCATCTTTGAAACAGAAGTTCATGTCGATGTTCTTGCGGCTTACGGTCATTACGAAGACAAATAAGCCACACCTTTTTCTCTTATTTGGCTCTTGGAGGCACATGACTTTATCCGCGACTCCAACAAGAACGCATTTACCTTTCGAGCCGCGATAAGATTTTTGTTTGTTGTTGGAGCTACATATATATATAGTAGCTCCAACAACAAACGAGAATCGCCAACAAAAATCATTCAAACAACAATTATCCTTTGTGTCGCGAATGAAGGGGGAAATA
>Ga0310690_10003299_pt1 | contig 24429 bp, 22 predicted proteins | sample AusTroGonzalo_MG_2_FD_207661 | JGI IMG/M metagenome (GOLD analysis project Ga0310690, IMG submission 207661) | Bovine rumen microbial communities from tropical cattle in Woodstock, Queensland, Australia - Gonzalo_04 (v2) (version 2) | ecosystem: Host-associated > Mammals > Digestive system >... | reverse complement strand
ACCTCTGCAAGCACACCGGCTGGGTCGAGATTCTCGGCTGTGGCATGGTCGATCCCAACGTCCTCGACAACTGCGGCATCGACAGCACCAAATACAGCGGCTTCGCCTTCGGTCTCGGCATCGAACGCATGACCATGCTCAAGTACCGCACCAACGACATCCGCCTCTACTTCGAAAACGACGTCCGCTTCCTTCAACAATTCAAACCCGCCACTCGGTAAGGGCCGTAGGCCTGAAGTATGCTAACCCAGGGTGAGCGATAGCGAGCCCTGGGGGATTAGAACGATAATTAACTAACATCAGTAATAATGTCAAAAACCCAAAAAAGGATCAATAACCTGATCGGCCTGGTCATCGGCATAGTCGCTTCCGCCGTCTATATCATGACCGCCGAGCCCACCGTCTCATGGTGGGACTGCGGTGAGTACATCGCCACAACCTCGAAAATGCTCATCGGCCACCCGCCTGGAGCACCAACCTTCCAGATTCTCGGCCGCATCGCCACGCTCTTCGCCGGCGGTGATGTCACCAAGATGGCCTTCTGCGTGAACTGCATGTCGGCAATCTGCAGCGGCATGACCATCATGCTGCTCTACTTCAGCATCGTGCGGCTGGCCCGCAAGCTTGTGGCCAAGTGGGGCGAACTCAACACCCCGCGCTTCATCGCGGTGCTCGGTACGGCCCTCGTTGGCGCGTTAACCTACACGTTCTCAGACACTTTCTGGTTCTCCGCTGTGGAGGGTGAGGTCTATGCCATGTCCTCCTTCTTCACCGCCTTGGTCTTCTGGTGCATCCTGAAGTGGGACGAGGAATACGCGCACCCGAAAGCCAACGTGAACCCCAACCGCTGGATCGTGCTAATCGCCTATCTGGTAGGTCTTTCCATCGGCGTTCACCTGTTGAACTTGCTGACCTTGCCGGCTATCGGACTCATCATCTACTACCGTCTGTCACCCAAGGCCACCCATCTCGGTGCCCTGATGGCATTCGCGCTGATGGCGTTCGCATTCGGCATCTTCTGCTCCCCGATGTGGATGATCCTCATCTGGCTGTTTGTCACCACCCCGTTGCTCATCTTCTGCGGCAAACGCGGCGCGCTGACCTCCAAGGCCGAATGGGGCGTCACTCTCTCGCTGATTATCTCGGTCGCGCTGCTGGGATTCATCCTCTGGGGCGTCGTGCCGCAGGTGGTGAACCTCTCCGGCAAGTTCGACCTCTTCTTCGTCAACACCTTGCATCTGCCTTTCAACTCCGGCGTGCTTTTCTTCTTCCTCTTGGTCGCCGCCATCATCGGCTGGGGCATCTGGTACGGCTACAAACGCAATAAACCGGTCATCTCCATCAGCGCCTTCTCGCTGATGATGCTCATTATCGGTTACTCCACCTTCATGACGCTGGTGATTCGTTCCAACGCCAACCCGACCATCGATGAGAACAGCCCGGAAGATGCCGTGTCGCTGCTTTCCTACCTGAACCGTGAGCAGTATGGCTCTAACCCGTTGGTCTATGGCCAGAGCTACAATACCCGCGTCATCCGTATGAAAGACGGCAGCCCGATTTACTACCGCAACGAGGACACCAAACGTTACGAGGTTTCCGACCCGCGTAAGGGCAGCATCCCCGAATACGACCCCAAAGGCTGTATGTTCTTCCCGCGCATGTGGTCGTCCGAGAAGCGCTCGCAGTACATCGACTGGCTCAACAACCGTTACAACTCCGACAGCCCCTCCGACAAGGAGAACCGCAGACTGCTGGTCCGCGGCGGCACTCCCACTTGGCAGCAGAACATCAAGTTCTTCCATACCTACCAGTTGGGCTACATGTACTGGCGTTACTTCATGTGGAACTTTGCCGGCCGCCAGAACGACCTGCAAGGTCACGGCGACTACCAGAACGGCAACTGGATTTCCGGCATCGGCGCCATCGACAACCCCATGGTCGGCAATCTCAAGGATATGCCCTCCTCCATGGAGCGTCCCGGCCATAACAAGTACTACCTCCTCCCGCTGCTATTGGGATTGGTGGGTCTCATCTTCCAAACGAAAAACGACAGCAAACACTCCTTCGTGGTCTTCATGCTGTTCGTGATGACCGGTCTGGCCATCGCCATATATCTGAATATGTATGCCTTCCAGCCGCGTGAGCGTGACTATGCGTTCGCCGCCTCGTTCTACGCCTTCGCCATGTGGGTAGGTTTCGGTGTGTTAGGCATTTACCGTCTGTTCGAGAAGCTGCAGAGCAAGAGTGTGCAGACGGCAGGTGCCGTGCTTACCACGCTGATTTGCATCGGCTTGGTGCCCTGCGTGATGGCCAAGGAAAACTGGCACGACCATGACCGTTCCGACCGTTATACGGCTTTGGCGGTGGCGAAAAACTACCTCGATTCCTGCGAGCCCAACGCCATCCTCTTCACCCTCGGCGATAACGACACCTTCCCGCTTTGGTACGCCCAGGAGGTGGAAGGCTACCGTACCGACGTGCGTGTTTGTAACCTTATGTTGTTGAGTACCAGCTGGTATGTGGATCAGATGAAGCGCAAGGCTTACGAATCTGACCCGCTGCCGATTTCCATGACTTGGGATCAGTACAAGGACGGCACCCGCGACGTACTCTACTTGGAGGCCGCCGGCAACCAGTATGTGGATTTGAAGGCGGTGATGGACTATGTGAAGTCCTCCTCCTTCGACAACACGCGGAGCCTCTTCCTGCTGAAGCAGAACAGCGGTTACCCGACCAACGGCCGTCCTATCCCCGCCAGCTTCTCGCTGCCGGTGGATAAGGCCAAGGTGCTGGCCAACGGTACCGTGGCTCCTGAAGATGCCGACCTCGTGGTGGATCGCCTGATGTGGAATATGAAGACCAACGGTGTGAACCCGCTTACCAAGGCTTACATCGTGATGATGGACATTCTGGTGAACAACAACTGGGAGCGCCCGATTTACTACGCTTCCACCGCCGGTGCTGAGGCTTACCTCGGTCTGGAGAACTACTTCCAGTTAGAGGGCTTCGCCTACCGTCTGGTCCCCATCCGCAACGATTCTCGCTCCTACGGCGAGACCGGCCGCATCAACTCCGACCGTCTCTACCACAACCTGATGGAGGTCTTCGACGACCACAGCCGTCTGGATCCCATCAAGAACCCGGGTGTGAAACACGAGGCCTATCCGTATGCATGGGGTGGTTTCAACGACCTGAGTCTCTACCACAGCGAGGACAACACCCGTTTGGTGCCGCTGATGCGTCGTCTCTACGCCCGTTTGGCTGAGCAGCTCATCGTGGAGGGCGACAAGGACAAGGCCCTCAAGGTGCTGAAGCATGGTAACGAGGTGCTGCCCGACGAGAACTTCCCGTATGTGGCGGTGATGTCCAACATTTACGGCTACACCCACGGCTGTCTCACCTACATGGAGGACTTCTTCCGCGTGGGCACCGATGCCGCCAACCAGGAGGGCATGAAGATGGCCAACAAGATTTTCGACGAGCAGGTCGCGCTCTTCAACTGGTACAACAACTGCGACGAGCGCACGCTCAACTACCGCAGCAGCGATATCCACTACGACTTCCTGTTCCTGCACTACATGATGAACAACATCAAGTATCCGGACAACAGCCTGACGAATCGCTATAAGGAGCTGAAGATCAACAATGTGGCGGAGAATTATGCCAAGTCGCTGCAGGGTTCCATCTCTGCGCAGCTGCGCAAGGCCGAATTCGACCAGCAGTCGGTGGCCGGCTACCTCCAGGAACTGCACCAGCTGCAGGAGGTTGCCACGATGATCGGTGACAACACCACGGCCCAGAAGGTGCAATCCATCGCCACCTCGCAGATCGACATGATCAGCGGCCTCTCCCCCGAGTTAGGCGCCGCCTTCCGCCAGTTCTACAACGGCCTCGACCGGCGGGAGCAACCCGCCCCCGAGGAGCCTTCCGACGAAATGGCTGACAACGAATAACCCCCTGTAGAGACGCGGCGTGCCGCGTCTCTTTTTTATATTAAGGATGGCCTAACGGCCAATCTTTATATTACTACCCCGCCCTACGGGCACCCCTTCTAAAATAGAAGGGGAATTCTCCCCGCTTCGGCATGGTGTGCCGGAGATGGAAAGGCCGGTGTCCGCGTACGTTAAAACTGTCATTTTTGCCACGCAGTGGCGGTGCGGGGAATTCCCCTTCCCAATGGGAAGGGGTGGCCGAAGGCCGGGGTAGGGGAGTCTCAACGGCCGTCAGGCCGTTGCAAAAAAATGTTACTTTTGCACCGTTAAATCAAACAACAAGTCATTATGAAAAAATTTGCAGTAATACTGTGCGGCTGCGGCACGTTGGACGGCAGCGAGATACATGAATCCGTGATGACCCTTTTGGCCATTGACCGCAACGGTGGTGAATACCAGATTTTCGCTCCCGACGACTGGCAGTACCATGTGGTGAACCATGTCACCGGACAGCCGATGGACGAGCGGCGCAACATGCTTTTGGAGGCGGCGCGTATCGCCCGAGGCAACGTGAAACCCATTGAGGAATGCCGTGTGGAGGACTTCGACGCCCTGGTTTTCCCCGGCGGCAACGGTTCCGCCAAGAACCTCTTCACCTACGCGTACGAGGGTGCGAACTGCACCGTCCGGGAGGATGTGGCGGCTGTTATCCGCGCCTTCCACAATGCCGGGAAACCCGTGGGTGCCCTCTGTATCGCCCCTGTGATGATCGCCAAAGTGTTGGGTGATGTCACCATCACCGTGGGCAGCGACCCCGGCACGATCCGCAACGTGGAATCCTTCGGCACGAAGCACGAAATCACCGTCCAGAAAGGGGTCTGCGCCGACGTCGCCAACAAAGTTTTCACCACCCCCTGCTACATGCTCCCTGCCCGCATCAGCGACATCGCCGATTGCGCGGATAATCTGGTGAAATCTATGTTGCAGGTTATGTAGGGGCGAATAATTATTCGCCCCTACAATTCCAAATCCCATGAACAACATTGTTCTCGTCGGATTTCCAGGTGCGGGGAAGACCACCGTCGGGCGACGGATGGCCGAGCGGTTGGGTATGGCCTTCATCGACCTGGACCTCTACATCGAAGAGAAATATCACACGGCGGTTCCCCTGCTGTTCCAGCGGTATGGGGAACCGGCGTTTCGGACGTTGGAGTATGCTGCGCTGAAGGAGGTTTTGGAGGCTGATAATGCGATTATCGCCACCGGAGGCGGCACTCCGTGCTATCACGATGCCATGACCCTCATCAACTCCCGTGCCCACAGCATCTATCTGAAATTCAGTGAGGAGCAGTTAGTGGATCATCTGTTGCATTCCAAGAAGAAGCGTCCTCTCACCCAGCATCTCTCCGAGCCCGACCTCCGCGCATACGTACACAACACCTTGGCGGAGCGCGAACCCTTTTACCTCCTCGCGCACGAGATTCTCACGCCATCGATTTAGTAGCGTGCCTTCGGCACGCAGTCCCCACATGCGCATCTGCCACCCCACACGGCACTCACTCCGTTCGTTTCGTGTGGGGTTATTGAGGTTTCGTGCCTCCGGCACGGGTCGCGATCCGCCGCAGCGATGCAGTTTCGACTTTCGGGGCGTGCCGGAGGCACGTTATCTCAATAACCCCACACTAAGGCTGCCAGGCCGCAGTGTGGGGTTGGCGGGCCTCTCGCGTGTATGGGCGTGCCGGAGGCACGCAACTTAAACCGTGCAACCAAAATTTTCCCCTGCAAAAAAAATTTCTCACATAATAAAATATTTTGTACCTTTGCCGCGCAGAAAGTATCATCCACTTTCTGTAGGGTGGTGGGTGAGTGCCGCTGGGTCAGATGGCGACCCCGGGTTCCGAAAAGAAATTTTTTTCTGGAATCCCCTTTTTTGCCACTTCTTGCACACGCAAGGAGGAATAAGAGATTTGCCCGTAACTCACCAGCCCCTAACCTCCTAACTGTGAAACCGCCTAACCATGTAACCACCTAACCACGTAACCCTTAAACCCTCAACCCTCAACCTTAAACCTTAAACCTTAAACCCTCAACCTTAAACCCTCATGAATATCGCAGTAGCAGGCACCGGCTATGTCGGGCTTAGTATCGCCACCCTGTTGGCGCAACACAATCATGTCACCGCCGTGGATGTTATCCCCGAGAAGGTGGACCTTATCAACAACCGCAAATCGCCCATACAGGACGAGTATATCGAGAAATACCTCGCCGAGAAGGAACTCGACCTCATCGCCACCCTCGACGGGGCGGCCGCCTATCGCGATGCCGAATTCGTGGTCATCGCCGCCCCCACCAACTACGACCCGCAGAAGAATTTCTTCGACACGAGTCATGTGGAGGAGGTCATCGACCTGGTCCTCAGCGTCAACCCCGATGCCGTGATGGTCATCAAGAGCACCATCCCCGTGGGTTACACCCGCTCGCTGTACGTCAAGTACCGCAAGCAGGGCACGCAGAAGTTCAACCTTCTCTTCTCGCCCGAGTTCCTGCGCGAGAGCAAGGCCCTCTACGACAATCTCTACCCCAGCCGCATCATCGTGGGCTGTCCCAAGCTCATGCCCGGCGAACACTATGAGGAGGAGAACGAGGCCATCAGCGCCCTCACCGACATCGACTGGCTCACCGAAAAGGCCCACCAGTTCGCCCAACTGCTTGCGGAAGGCGCCATCAAGCAGGATGTGCCGACCATCTTCATGGGCATGAAGGAGGCCGAGGCGGTGAAACTCTTCGCCAACACCTACCTGGCGTTGCGCGTCAGCTACTTCAACGAGTTGGACACCTACGCCGAGGTGAAGGGTCTCGACACCCAGGCCATCATCGACGGCATCTGCCTCGACCCGCGTATCGGCAGCCACTACAACAACCCGAGCTTCGGCTACGGCGGCTACTGCCTGCCCAAGGACACCAAACAGCTCCTCGCCAACTACGAGGATGTGCCCGAAGACCTCATCCGCGCCATCGTGGAGAGCAACCGCACCCGTAAGGACTTCATCGCCGACCAGGTGCTGAAAAAAGCGGGCTATTACGACTACTACGACGCCGGACAGTACAATGCCGCCCAGGAACGCCGTTGCGTCATCGGGGTCTATAGACTCACGATGAAATCCAACAGCGACAACTTCCGCCAGAGCAGCATCCAGGGGGTGATGAAGCGCGTCAAGGCCAAGGGCGCGGAGGTCATCATCTACGAGCCCACCCTCCCCGACGGCACCACCTTCTTCGGCAGCCTCGTGGTGAACGACCTCGCGAAGTTCAAGTCCATGAGCCAGGCCATCATCGCGAATCGGTATGACGCGTGTTTAGATGACGTCAACGATAAAGTTTACACACGAGATATTTTTAAACGCGATTAAAGTAGTTTAAGGTTTAAGGTTTAAGGTTTATGGAAGGTGGGTCTTGATGTTGTTTTGTTGAGTTCGGAAATGTAGAAATTCCGTAAGCCTGATAGCATTTTGGAAATATGTATGAATTGAGGTCGTAGTTTTTCCAAAGTTATTTCAGATAGATACCCTAAATCGACAGCATTTTGCAGTTCGCTAAACACCTCCATTAAAGAGCCAAAGGATATGCCAATAAAATATACCTTTTCTTTTAAGGAAAACCTACCACATCCTTCAGCTATGTTTGCAGTGATCGATACCGCAGCTCGTCTGATTTGAGACCCTAAAGCGTATTTTTCTTCTGATGGTAATTTCTTTTGCAGTTCATAGATTTGTTTTACTAACAACCGTGCATCACGGTAAACATCCAGTTTTTCAAATGAAAATTTGTTTTCTTCCATAATATTTTATTTTTTAAGTATTAAGTTTTACAATCATCCATTAAACGATGATTGGATATGTTTATTGTAAGCTCCAAATTTTTTTCAACCTTAACCCCTCAACCTTAACCCCTCAACCTTAAACCTTAAACCCTCAACCTTAACCCCTCAACCTTAAACCTTAAACCTTAACCCCTCAACCTTAAACCTTAAACCAAATGAAACGTAACATTATTATCACCGGCGGAGCCGGCTTCATCGGCAGCCACGTTGTTCGCCTTTTCGTGAACAAATACCCCGAGTACAAAATCATCAATGTCGATAAACTTACCTACGCGGGTAATTTAGCCAACCTCAAGGATGTCGAGAACAAGCCGAACTACAAGTTCGTGAAGGCTGACATCTGCGATTTTGACACGATATACAAGCTGATGCAGGATGAGCAGGTGGATGGTATCATCCATCTCGCGGCGGAATCCCATGTGGATCGCAGCATCAAGGATCCGTTCACCTTTGCGCAGACGAATGTGATGGGGACGCTGTCGCTGTTGCAGGCCGCGAAGCTCTATTGGGAATCGTTGCCGGAAAAATATGACGGCAAACGGTTCTATCATATCTCCACCGACGAGGTTTACGGGGCTCTCGAATTAACCCACCCGGCGGGAATCGAGCCGCCGTTCAGCACCAAGGCTTCCAGCGGCGAACACCATTTGGCCTACGGCGACAAATTCTTCACCGAGGACCTCAAATACCAGCCCCACAGCCCCTATAGCGCAGCGAAGGCGGCCAGCGACCACTTCGTAAGGGCCTTCCACGATACCTACGGTCTGCCCACCGTGGTCACCAACTGCAGCAACAACTACGGCCCGTATCAGTTTCCGGAGAAGCTGATTCCGCTGTTTATCAACAATATCCGTCATCGGAAACCCCTGCCGGTGTATGGCAAGGGCGAGAATGTGCGCGACTGGCTCTATGTGGAGGACCACGCCCGCGCCATCGACCTCATCTTCCATGAGGGCAAGGTGGCCGAGACCTACAACATCGGCGGTTTCAACGAATGGAAAAACATCGATCTCATCAAGGTGCTTATCAACACCGTGGATCGTCTCTTGGGTCGTGCCGAGGGTGAGGATCTCAACCTCATCACCTACGTCACCGACCGCGCCGGCCACGACATGCGCTATGCCATCGATTCCACTAAGCTCCAACACGAACTCGGCTGGGAACCCTCCCTCCAGTTCGAAGAAGGCATCGAAAAAACCGTCCGCTGGTACCTCGACAACCAAGAATGGCTCGATAATGTCACCTCCGGCGATTATCAAAAATATTATGAGAATATGTATAGGGTTTAAGGTTTATGGTTTAAGGTTTAAGGTTTAAGGATTAAGGTTTAAGGTTTAAGGATTAAGGTTTAAGGATGTCTCTCAACCTTAAATCCTCAACCCTCAACCCTCAACCTTAAACCCTCAACCTTAAACCTTAAACGTGAAACGTGAAACTTGAAACGTGTAATTATGATAAAAAAACTTACCTTAATCTTCGGGCTGCTCCTCTTTTGCGCAGCCTCTTACGCTCAAATGAGCGATGACCAAGTGTTGCAGTTTATTGCTGCGGAAGCGAAGGCCGGCACCAGCCAGTCGCAGATTGTGACGAAGCTGGTTCAGCGGGGCGTGACCATTGAGCAGGTGCGGCGCTTGCGTAACCAGTACGACAAGCAGATTTCCGAGCGGGGCATGTCCGGGGCGGCCGATGGGGCTGTGAAGATGGCCACCGAGCGGATGCGCGCCAACAGCGACGGCACCACTTCCCAGGAGCTGAACACCGCCAAGCGAGGCACCACCGGGGAGGTCTATTCCGATGCCGCTGAGGAGGTGAAGGAGGTGGAACACGACGTGCAGGCCACGCAGGGGACCGCACCTACCACCAGTGGCAAACAAGTGTTCGGCCGCAACATCTTCAGTCAGACCAATCCTAACTTCCAGCCCAATGTCAACATGCCCATCCCGCCCACCTACGTGTTGGGTCCGGGTGACCAAATTATCATCGACATCTTCGGGGCTTCCCAGCAGACGATGGTCCATACCATCTCCCCTGAAGGCACGATCACCGTTGGTGGCTACGGTCCCGTCTATCTGAATGGATATACTTTGGCGGCGGCCCAGAAAAAGCTGCGCAGCACCGTGGGTTCACGCTACCAGAGCAGCAACCTGCAGGTGACGGTGGGTAACACCCGCTCCATCCAGGTGAACATCATGGGTGAAGTTAGGGCGCCCGGTACCTACCGCCTTTCGGCCTTTGCCAACGTCTTCTACGCCCTCTACCGTGCGGGCGGCACCAGCAGCCTCGGTACCTTGCGTAACATCAAGGTCTATCGCGGGGAGGAGTTGGTGGCTGTGATCGACCTCTACGACTACATCCTCAATGGCCGCATGTCCGGCAACATCAATCTGCAGGACAACGACATTATCCAAGTGGGGGTTTACGACCGGTTAGTCGGTATCACGGGCAGCGTGCGCCGTCCCATGTTCTATGAGATGCGCAAGGACGAGTCCCTCGCCACCCTCATCAACTATGCGGGTGACTTTACCGGCGATGCAAACCGTAAGACCGTGCGCCTCGTGCGCCAGAACGGCGAGCGCTACCAAGTGTATAATATCGAAGAGGCTGACTTGGCCAACTTCTATTTGGAGGACGGCGATGCCGTGACGGTCGATGGCATGATCAACCGCTACGAGAATATGGTGGAGATCAAAGGGGCCGTGTTCCGTCCGGGCTTGTTCCGGTTGGACTCCAATCTAACTACGGTCAGGAGCTTGATTGAAGCGGCCGACGGTCTGACCGAGGATGCCTTTACCAATCGTGCCGTGTTGCACCGGCTGAAAGAGGATCGCAGCCTCACCACCATTCCGGTGGACATTCAGGGCATTATGAACGGTTCTGTAGCTGATATTCGCTTGCAGAACGAGGATGTGCTTTTCATCCCCACGGAGACGGAGTTGCGTGTGGAGCGCACCTTTACCATTACAGGTGAGGTGATGAGCCCGGGCACGTACGAATATTCGGACAACACCTCCATTGAGGACCTCATCGTGATGGCCGGCGGCCTCACTGACCGCGCCTCTTTGGGTAAGGTGGATGTGTCGCGCCGCATTTATGACCCGCATTCAACCCAAAAGACCAATAAGATTGCCGAGAGCTACAGTTTCAGTTTGAAGGACGGTTTGGTGATTGACGGCGAGCCGGGATTTGTGCTCAAGCCCTACGATGTGGTGCATGTGCGTCGCAGCCCCGCGTTTAGCACTGCCCGCAATATTACCGTGACGGGAGAGGTGAACTACGAGGGCAGCTTCACCTTGGAGAACAAGGAAATGCGTTTGAGTGACGCGATCAATATGGCCGGCGGTCTCACACCCGATGCCTATCTGAAGGGCGTTCGGCTTTCCCGCCAGCTCACCGAAGAGGAGAGGATTCGCGAGCAGGCTACGTTGAAGGCTATCCGGGAAATCTTGGTGGATAGAGGTGACTCCATTGTTTGGTCCAAGATTGAGACGGGCAACAGCTATTATGTGGGTGTCGATATGGCTGCCGCGATGAAGAAACCCGGTTCCGACAAGGACATTCCCCTGCGCGAAGGCGACCGGATTTTTGTGCCGGAATACAACGGCATTGTGAAGGTTTCCGGTACCGTGATGTTCCCCAACACTGTCTCCTTTGTGGGTGGCGGTTGCAGCAAGTATATTGATCAGGCCGGTGGCTATGCCAGCCGCGCCAAACGGTCTAAGACCTTTATTGTCTATCAGAACGGTACTGTGGGTCTCGTCTCCAAAGGGGCCAAACCCGAACCGGGGTGCGAGATTATCGTGCCGGCCAAGAAGCGGAAAGTCCATTCCGACTTTAACGTAGCGGCCTTTGCCACCACGATGAGTGCCGTGGCCACGTTGGGCACTTCGATTGTGGCCATCGTTTCCCTTGTCAAAACAAGCAAATAAGTTATGAACGAAGAAAATAACAATAGAACTGTCGAGCAGGAGGAAAGCTCCATCGATTTTCGCAAACTTTTCCAAGATTTCCTCAAGCACAAGTGGTTGTACATCATTGTGATGGTGGTAACCTTTGTGGTGGCGGCCATCCTTACGTTGGCTATGCCCAACTATTACAACTGCACGGTGTTGCTTTCGCCTGAGATGTCTGGATCGAAGTCCACCAGCAACTTGGCGGCTATGGCCTCCAGCTTCGGTATCAATCTGCCGACCAGTGGAGGGGTAGGTTCGGAGGCCCTGTTCCCGACCATCTATCCGGAACTGGTTAATTCAGTGGACTTCAAGGTCTCCCTATTCCCCGTGCCGGTTACCATTGAGGGCAAGAAGAAGGGCGAACCCTCCCGCACGATGTCCTATTACCAATACATGAAGGACGAACAGAAAGGTCCCTGGTGGGGAAAGGTACTCGCCGCACCTTTCAAATTGTTGTCGAAACTGCGCTCAAAAGATGAAGATTCAGAGTCCGATCCAAACAAACTCGATCCTTTCCGCTTGACTTACGATCAAGCTGAAGTGGTGAAGGCCATCAATGAGAAGGTGACCTGTGATGTGGATAAGAAGACCATGTTGATCACCATCAGCGTGACCGACCAAGATCCCGTGATATGCGCCACTTTGGCCGATTCGGTGAAGTGTCGTCTGCAGGAGTTTATCACCGACTACCGTACTTCGAAAGCCCGCGTTGACCTCGATTACAACCGGAAAATCTGTGCCGAGGCCAAGGAACGCTACGAGAAGGCCCGTGCGGCCTACTCCAGCTATTCCGACGCCAACCAGAACGTCATCCTCCAGTCGGTGCGTCAGCGGCAGGTAGCCTTGGAGAACGAGATGCAGCTGCAGTACAACGCCTACATGCAGGCCGCCTCGCAGATGCTGTCGGCCGAGGCCAAGGTGCAGGAGGAGACCCCCGCCTTCACCACCCTGCAGAGCGCCCGCGTCCCCGTGAAGAAAGCCGGCCCCAGCCGCTCCAAGATCTGCCTCGCGTTCGTCTTCCTGGCCTTCCTGGGCGTCACCGCTTGGGTGTTCTACAAGGAGGGGGATTGGAAGATGTTCTTCGGGAAGTAGCCGCAGGCTATTCCGCTCGCTTCACGCAGAGGATATTTTGTTTTTGCTTCGCAAAAACTAAAATGTCACACAGAAATCACAGAAATCACAGAAAGGTTTCGCCTGCGGCGAAATTTTAAAATCACACAGAAATCACAGAAACCACAGAAACCACAGAAATTTTTTTGCTGCGCAAAAACTTTAGGGTCACACAGATTACACAGATTACACAGATATTGATGACTGAGAACGATATTACATACGAGATTAGGGGTGCCATATATGATGTGTACAAAGCTCTTGGACCCGGACTATTGGAATCTGTTTACGAGGAGGCTCTTGTGTTTGAGCTTGAACAAAGAGGTTTGAGTGTTGAACGACAGAAACAAGTACCTATTATTTATAAAGGTAATGTCTTGAAAACAGAGTTGCGACTTGATTTGCTCGTAGAAGATAAAGTCATAGTTGAGTTGAAATCAGTAGAAGAAATGAAGAAAGTGTTTAGTAAACAACTGCTTACATATCTACGGCTGATGGATAAAAAAGTTGGCCTTTTGGTAAACTTCAACACCGAAAACATCCTACAGTCCATCTATCGCGTCATAAATTAGCCGCAGGCTAATATTCGCCGCAGGCGAACCTTTCTGTGCTTTCTGAGTTTTCTGTGTGAAATATAAGTTTTTGCGAAGCAAAAAATTTCTGTGATTTCTGTGATTTCTGTGTGACATTATAATTTTGCCGCAGGCAAAAAAAGCTGTGTGACATTAAAGTTTTGCCGCAGGCAAAAAAGAAATAATAAAATTCAGTGAGAAAATGAACATACTAGTAACCGGCGGGGCCGGGTTCATCGGCTCCCATACTTTAATAGAACTATACGCGGCGGGGCATACCGCCGTGGTGATAGACAACCTCAGCAACAGCAACCCCGTTGCGCTGAAACGTGTGGCGGAGATTATCGGGGTGCCGGAAATCCCTTTCTATCAGGTGGATATTCGTGACCGTGAGGGTCTCGAGAAGGTGTTCGCAGAACACCAGCTGGATGCCTGCATCCATTTCGCCGGCCTCAAGGCCGTGGGGGAGAGCGTGGCGAAGCCGTGGGAGTACTACGAGAACAACATCGGCGGGACGCTGACCTTGGTGGATGTCATGCGGAAGCATGGATGCAAGAACATCATCTTCAGCAGCAGCGCGACCGTCTATGGCGACCCGGCGGAGATCCCCATCACCGAGAACTGTCCCAAGGGGCAGTGTACCAACCCTTACGGCTGGACCAAGAGTATGTTGGAGCAGGTGCTGATGGACATCCAGCAGGCCGACCCCGAGTGGAATGTGGTGCTGCTGCGCTAATTCAACCCCGTGGGCGCGCACCCGAGCGGTAGGATAGGGGAGAACCCCAACGGCATCCCCAACAACCTGATGCCCTACATCACCCAGGTGGCCGTGGGCAAACGCGCCGAGTTGGGCGTCTTCGGCAACGATTACGACACCCCCGACGGCACAGGCGTCCGCGACTACATCCACGTGGTCGATTTAGCCAAAGCGCACGTCGCCGCTCTCCAATGCTTCTCAGCTCACAGCTCACAAATCACTGATCACAGTTCACAGATCACAGATCACTGTTCACATATATATAACATAGGTACGGGAAATGGTTACAGCGTGCTGGACATGGTTAACGCTTTCGTCCGCGTGAACGGCGTCCCCGTCCCCTACAGCATCAAGCCCCGCCGCCCCGGCGACATCGCCACCTGCTACTGCAACCCCGCGAAAGCGAAGGCCGAGCTGGGCTGGGAAGCCCAATACGGCATCGACGAAATGGTCCGCGACAGTTGGAACTGGCAACGTCAAAATCCTGAAGGATATGGCGATTAAAGCGCTGCTCGCTTTTTTTATGTCACACAGATTTCACAGATTTTTTTTCGCCTGCGGCGAAATTTAAATGTCACACAGAAAACACAGAAATCACAGAAAGATTAGCCTGCGGCTAATAGTGGTTCGCCTGCGGCGAAATTAAAAGGTCACACAGAAAACACAGAAATCACAGAAATATTAGCCTGCGGCTAATAGTGGTTCGCCTGCGGCGAAATTAAAAGGTCACACAGAAAACACAGAAATCACAGAAATATTAGCCTGCGGCTAATAGTGGTTCGCCTACGGCGAATTTAAAGGTCACACAGATTTCACAGATCACACAGATAATAATGACTGAGAACGATATTACATACGAGATTAGGGGTGCCATATATGATGTGTACAAAGCACTTGGACCCGGACTATTGGAATCTGTTTACGAGGAGGCTCTTGTGTTTGAGCTTGAACAAAGAGGTTTGAGTGTTGAACGGCAGAAACAAGTACCTATTATTTATAAAGGTAATGTATTAAAAACAGAGTTGCGACTTGATCTACTTGTAGAAGATAAAGTGATCGTTGAGTTGAAATCAGTAGAAGAAATGAAGAAAGTGTTTAGTAAGCAACTGCTTACATATCTACGGCTGTTGGATAAAAAGGTTGGCCTTTTGGTAAACTTCAACACCGAAAACATCCTACAGTCCATCTATCGCGTTATAAATTAGCCGCAGGCCTTTCTGTGCTTTCTGAGTTTTCTGTGTGAAATATAAGTTTTTGCGAAGCAAAAAAATTTCTGTGCTTTCTGTGGTTTCTGTGTGACCTAAAATTCGCCGCAGGCGAATATTTCTGTGATTTCTGTGATTTCTGTGTGACATTATAATTTTGCCGCAGGCAAAAGAAAAAACTGTGTGACATTAAAGTTTCGCCGCAGGCGAAAGAAAAAACAATCATCAGTGAGAATATGAAAGGAATAGTTTTAGCCGGAGGCTCCGGCACCCGTTTATACCCCATCACCAAGGGCGTCAGCAAGCAGCTGCTGCCCATTTACGACAAACCGATGGTCTATTACCCCATCAGCGCGCTCATGCTGGCGGGGATCCGCGAGATATTGATCATCAGCACCCCCTACGACCTCCCGGGCTTCCAACGCCTCTTGGGCGACGGCTCCGACTATGGTGTGCATTTCGAGTACGCTGAGCAGCCCAGTCCCGACGGGCTGGCGCAGGCCTTCATCATCGGGGAGAAGTTCATCGGCGACGACTGCGCCTGCCTTGTGCTGGGCGACAATATCTTCTACGGCAACGGCTTCACCAATTTGCTCAAGCAGGCGGTGAGGGATGCCGAGGAGAACCGGAAGGCCACTGTCTTCGGCTACTGGGTTGCGGACCCGGAACGTTACGGCGTGGCTGAGTTCGACAAGGAGGGTAACTGTCTGAGTATTGAGGAGAAACCCCAGCATCCGAAGAGCAACTACGCCGTGGTGGGGCTCTACTTCTACCCCAACAAGGTGGTGGAGGTGGCCAAGAACATCAAGCCCTCCGCACGCGGGGAGTTGGAGATTACCACCGTGAACCAGCGTTTCTTGGAGGATGGTGAGCTGAAGGTGCAGACCCTCGGCCGCGGCTTCGCCTGGCTCGACACTGGCACCCACGATTCGCTCTCCGAAGCTTCCACCTTCGTGGAGGTCATCGAAAAACGCACCGGCCTCAAAATCGCCTGCCTCGAAGGCATCGCCTACCGCCAGGGCTGGATCACCGAGGAGAAGATGCGGGAGCTCGCGAAACCGATGCTGAAGAATCAGTATGGGCAGTATCTGCTGAAGGTGATCGAGGAGCTGAAGGAGAGCAGGTAGGGCACGCGGAGTTCTTTTCGCCTGCGGCGAAATGTTTAATTTCACACAGATTTCACAGATGACACAGATTTCTTTCGCCTGCGGCGAAATTTAAATGTCACACAGAAATCACAGAAATCACAGAAAGGTTTGCCTGCGGCGAATATTTATGTTACATAGAAATCACAGAAAGTTTTGCCTATGTCTGATTTGATTGATATTTATCATGGTTCCGTGAATGTTGTGGAGAAGCCGGTTTTTGGCGAGGGCAAGGTTCATAATGACTACGGGCGTGGTTTCTATTGCACCGAGCATGCCGAGCTGGCCAAGGAATGGGCCTGCTCGTCGGACAGTGATGGCTTTGCCAACCACTACAGGCTCGACATCAGCGGACTTAGCATATTGAATCTCAACGCACAAGAGTACAACATATTGAACTGGCTGGCCATTCTCCTTGAGAATCGCAAGTTCAATGTAGCTGACGGGTTGCCGCTGCGTGCAAAAGCCTACCTGCTGGAGAATTTCAAAGTGGACTATAAGAAATACGACATCATCATCGGTTACCGTGCCAACGACTCCTATTTTTCCTACGCTGGCGATTTTGTGAATGGAACACTCTCGCTGTCCGACCTGTCCGAGGCTATGCGATTGGGCAAGCTGGGCGAGCAGGTGGTGCTGAAGTCGAAGAAGGCTTTCGAGGCTCTAACCTTTGTGGAGGCTGTAAAGATTCCGCGTCAGGAGTATTTCGCAAAGTATAAGGCTCGTGACGAGGAAGCCCGCGCCCGATATCGTCAGATTGCCTCTAAACCCATGGCAGAAAACGAGATATACGTGTTAGACATCATCAGAAACAATTGGAAAAATGGCCAGAGCATATAAAAAGACATATCTCAACAGCGCTATGCGCAACCTTGCTGTGATGATGGATTGTGGTGTGCGCAAGTACGGCTACCCCATTGAGGAGTTCTACCAGAAGTTCCTCTCGTGTGAAGTGTCGCGTCAGTTTGCAGGGGGAAACCCCCGCTACCTGGTGGGCATGTCGGGGGCCGAGTTGGCTGACAGTGTAGTGGAGGCTGCTGGTGGAACAGTGCTGAAGGAGAACGACGGCACCTACACGGTAGGACCCGAGTACTGGGCCGGTTGGGCACTGGCTTACTATCAGTGGTTGTCATGTCGCAGTTTTGCCTATATGTATAGAAAGGGTCTGGGTATCAATGAGGTGGTGAGCATGTATTATCCTCTCCACGAGGCCGATCTCTCAAAGTTTGCCGATGCTGCAGACAGTATCATGGAAAGGAGCAGACCGCGACGAGAGGTAAGTTCAAGACTCGGTACCGCAATAAATTAATCTTTCTGTGATTTCTGAGTTTTCTATGTAAAATATAAGTTTTTGCGAAGCAAAAAAATTTCTGTGCTTTCTGTGCTTTCTGTGTGACATTAAAGTTTCGCCGCAGGCGAAAAAGGTTACACTACGGTTGCAGCGCTCGGTATTCTGCTGACGCGTTGAAGCCTGGGCAGGCTTTTGTGGGGCAGAAGACGCTGTGGCTCATGATCAGGGCCTTGGGGAACTGGGAGTGCAGCTGCTCGAGGAGGTGGCGCATCGCTTGCCGCTGAGGGCGGGTGCGGGTGTCCGAGGGACGACCCTCCATGTCCAGGCCGCCTTCATAGCAGATGCCGATGCTGTGGCGGTTGTGATACTGGCAGTGAGCGCCCACCATAGCCAGTGGACGACCGATTTCAACGGTGCCGTCGCGGCGGATCACATAGTGATAACCGCAACCGTTTTTCCAACTACGGGCCCTGTGCCAGCGGTCGATTTCGCTCACGCCGCTCTCCTGATACGGACGCACGGCGGAGCTGTGGATGATGATTAAACTGATTGTACGCATGATGGTGGTTTTTAGTTAATAATGGGGTCTGAACCTTAGATGAGACAGGCTAATGCCACGGTGGCGCAGCCGGTGGTGACGGCGCCGGCGAGGATGAGGCCGATGATGTAGGACACGACCTTCAGGACGATGACCCACCAGGGGTCGTTGGTTTTCACGCCAGCCTCCCGAGCCTTTTCGGGATCGGCGACGATTTCTTCGATTTGCTTTTTGTTGAGTTTGACTTTCATAATGATTGGATTTTAAATGGTTTAAGGTTGAGGGTTTAAGGTTTAAGGGTTAGGGTTTAAGGGTGGTAGAGCCGCCATATTATGACGGCTCTACTGAGGAAACGATAATAACAATCGTGCTGTCGCCGCCGTTGGCGTGGAGGGTGATGGTGGAGGGCCAGTCGCCGGTGAGATAGACCTGGCCGTAGCCGCTCTTCTGGGCGATGCAGATGGCCTTGGGGTTCGCACTTGCGTAGGCGCAGATGGCGGCCTCCACATCTTCGATGGTTACAATCTCACCCGCCACATAGCGGTCGGCCAAACCGTCGAGGGCTTTCGTGAATGCCTTGCCATTCACCGAGTAGTAGCGGTTTCTGGCGCTGCCGTTCCCCGAAGGGGTGAAGGTCTGGCGGATCGTGTGCAGGTGATAGTTCAGGTGCATCTGCACCATCTTGAAGATTGCCTGGCGCTTCAAGGCCGCAGGGGTCTTGTAGGCGCTCTTCGGCATGATGGGTACCGCACGGGCGTACGTGGCGCCGTTACGGGTTACATAGGTGATACCGTCGATGGTACCGGTTGTCTTGCGGCCAATGCCGACTTGATGGATTCTTGCCATGATGTTTGATTTTTAAAGTTAGTAAATAAGGTGGGTTAAAGGTGGTTTAAGGTTTAAGGTTGAGGGATTCAAGTTTCAGGATTCAGGATTCAAGTTTCAGGGGTGATCAATACGTGTAAGTAGTTTCAATGTCCGCACAGTGGTGCGGGCGACCGGAATTCCCCTTCCCATTGGGAAGGGGTGGCCGTAGGCCGGGGTAGGGGCCCCTCAACGGCCGAAGGCCGTTGCTAAGCATAAGGATGGCCTATCGGCCAATCTTTTATATTACTACCCCGCCCTTCGGGCACCCCTTCTAAAATAGAAGGGGAATTTCCCCCGCACCGGCACAGCCTGGAGAAGTCGGAAACTCCGCCATTCAAGCCAGTGCTTACTACTTAAGCCTTCCGCACAGCAATAATCGCCTGGTTATTTTTAATCTTCCAATATGTCAAAGAACGTCTGAAACCATTTCGTAACTGATTTCGACGGCAAAAATACAACCCTGGGAATGGTGTGAGGTTTGTTGTTGGGTAACACGAATCTAACACACAGCCCACACATTGTGAATCAAGTAATTAGGAAAATAAAAAGATGAATATCGACAAAGACACCGCTTCGGGTGGCGGCAACATCTTCAACCAAGAGTTCCACATCGGTCATGTGGAGAACCTGAATCCTGCTGCGACGACGATCATCAACCACTATTATGGAACAAGGGTGAAACCTCGGGACGACCGTCAAGGACCGGCCAACAAAGAATCTGTCCGTGAGGAGATTCTCCAGTATGTGGAAAACACGTTCCAGTACGTTGCAAATCCTTGGAAAGACAAGTACATGGCGTTGTGGGCCGACATACTGGACCTTCCTGAAGTGAGTGACGTGGTTTACGACAAGGGACGGCAGGAGGGCACGCGCTTTAACAGAAAGGAAGTATGCCACATCCTCTGTTATTTGGGCAAACACGCCAATGGAGGGTTGGGAATATTCCAAAAATATGTGGCCTCGTATATAGCAGCCAGTCTCCACGATGACAAACAAAGTGCCATCCGTCCCGAACTCGGTTTCCGCCCCTCCAAAGAGATCCAACACGCCATCGACAAGCTGATGAACGAGAAATACCAATAACCCTAAACCACAGAACACCACCTGCACCGTCATAGGCAAGTATTTGGCAAGTCAAAACTACTTGCCTGGACTTGCCTACTACTTGGGAAGTACTTGCGAACTACTTGGGTGTAGAGACGCAAAATTTTGCGTCTCTACAACTCCCGACATCGTGTGTGTTACGGTCAGCATGAAGACCGACCCTCCTAAAGTTTGCCGCAGGCAAAGCTTTCTGTGATTTCTGTGCTTTCTGTGTGAAATTAATATTTTGCCGCAGGCAAAAGCTTTCTGTGCTTTCTGTGATTTCTGTGTGAAATTATAATTTCGCCGCCAGGCGAAAAGAAATCTGTGAAATCTGTGTGACATTAAAAATTTCGCCGCAGGCGAAAGAAATAATCGCCTAACCGTGTGACGACCGCTTATGAACGCTTCCGATCTTAACCGCAACCTGCTCTTCCATGGGCAAAACGATCTAAATGACTTCCTGAGAGACAGCCCGTTGAACCTCCGTCTCTACGAGAATATGCTCGGCATTCTTTCCACCTGTGGAATCAAGGTGCCGGCGGTGACGCTGTTCAACGAGATCTACTACCAGTGTGTCCGCGTCAATTACGACGGCACGCCTGGGGTGGAATTTGGGCGGCGTTACTGGTCGGAGGAAGAGGTCTGGATACAGTCCTCCGAAGGGGCGCAAGTCGTGTTCTGCGTGGTGTGGGCGCTCCTCAGCGTTAGAGAGTCCCCCACGCCCCACGAGAAGTTCTTCCTGTATGCGTTGGCCCCCTACCTGCGGAACTGTGCGCTTGGTCCTTTTGCCGAAGAGTTGGCAAGAGAACTGCGCTTAAACCATATCAGCCTACCGGATCCTTTCCCCGCGATGACCTGTCCGGTTTCAGAAATCGTTTCAAGGTTTACGCTGTCGAAAGAGCAGGCGAAACAGTTTTGGGGATATGAGGATCCCTCCCGCTTGAATACAGAAAACGCATGGCGTAGAGCTTGGACGGAGGTGACATGCTTTTATTCGCCTTCCGTCATTGAAAAGTACGTGCGGCTCTATTCCGACCGAGACGACCAGCTGAAACTCATCACCTGCATGGAGGCGCCTTTATACGCCAAACAAGATTCGGACTGGCTCTGTTTTTTGAAGGATTTGAGTCAACGGATCGTGACAGGCAGTTTTGATTCGGCAGACCGCCCGTTGCTCCCGCCGACGGCCTCGTCGGAGATGGAGGCGGAGGAAAGCGACGAATTTCGGTTCGGTTTGGGGTTGGATGGCACAGAGGGCGAAAGGAATCTGGATTTGGCCAAGCAATATCGGGAGAAATGCGATACACTCGAGTCGCAGTTGGAGGAGATGCGGAACAGCCATGCCATGGAGTTGGCGAGACTCGAAGCCGAATACAAAGCCGAAATAAAGATGTTTCAGGAAGACAACCAGAAACTCATCCGCTGGCCATGGAAAAAGAGACCCAGCCAGTTGACCCATTCCAGTCAAGGTTCGGATGTCTTGGTATTCAACCTCCACGATGTGGTCGCCCATGTGAAGGAGCGGTTCAGCAAGGCCGCAGCCGAGGAGATCTGTGCCATGCTATACCGTTTCGCGGCGGAATACGGCACCCTGACCAAGGAGACCATCGAGCTGATTGACAGCATCCTCCCCGCCATCATATACCGCGACCTCCCCCGCCAAACCTTCAAGTTTCACAACGTCTCGCAGTTCAACAACAACCCGGGGTCGGTGGTTAATCACACAGAGGGGGAATAGGATGTTTTCTCTTTCGCCTGGCGGCGAAATTGGAATGTCACACAGATTTCACAGATGACACAGATTTCTTTTCGCCTGGCGGCGAAATGTTAAATGTCACACAGAAACCACAGAAATCACAGAAAGGTTCGCCTGCGGCGAATTTAAATGTCACACAGATTTCACAGATTGCACAGATAGCTTTTGCCTGCGGCAAAAATTTAATGTCACACAGAAAGCACAGAAATCACAGAAAGGTTCGCCTGCGGCGAATTTAAATGTCACACAGAAATCACAGAAAGGTTTTGCTTCGCAAAACGGTGGGATAGAAAAAAACGTTAAAACATATTGAAGACAATCGAAAAGTTAAAAAGAGTTAACACATTGCGGGGTAATTGAAAAAATACTACTTTTGCAATCTGATTAGTTCTATCGCATCAACGATATTAAACATCAAGACAATGACCATTTTCGACAAGCGATGCCTCATGGAGGTGCTACTTTATATACTGAATGCGACGAAGGGGACGGACATCTACCATGTCCTGAAGATATTGTATTTTGCCGAACAGAAGCATCTTGTAAGGTGGGGCAGCCGCATCACTGCCGACAAGTTCCGCGCATACGAATACGGCCCGGTTGCGGATCAGTTGTATCACGCCATCCGCAACAGCCGCAAGCTCGACAAGGAGTTGCCCGAGATGCTACAAGCGGTGGCTCATTTCGCAGGCGACGATGCTCCTAATGTGTTGCTCGCTAAGCGCGAAGCCGACCGCGATTATCTGTCGAAATCGGAGATGGAGTGTCTTGATGAGGCCGTCCGCGAAAATGCAGGATTGACGTTCGACGAGCTGAAGCGCAAATCGCACGACGCTGCATGGCTGGAAGCTTATGAGTCTGACGACGACACAATGAGCACCCTGTCAATAGCCAAGGCTGCCGGAGCTGACGAGGCAATGCTGGAATATATCATGGAACAGTTGGAAATCGACAAAGCGTTGGCATAATGGACATACCTGAAGATGTACTTCACAATCTCACAAGGAGGACGGTGAACGTTGGCGATGTCTTTCTTGTAGAACTTGACAGAAACGACGGTATCACACCGAAGGACGGTGCTGCTACAAGGCACAAGTATTTCGTGGTGCTTGGCTTTGACGACGATGGAAATGCTTATGGCGGCGTGATCATCAACTCCCACATCAACCAGCGGATGGACCAGGTGGTGAAGGACTACCACATGCCAGTCAAATGCAGCAAGTATCCTTTCCTGAGATACGATTCGTTTGTGGATTGCCTCACGCTGAAGACCGCTTCCCTTTCCAAGCTGGCAGCAGGCAACTATAAGGGTCGCATAGACGACGATGATATTGAACTGATAATAGGAGCGCTGAAAGACAGCCCGCGCGAAAAAGCCGCTCGCCTGCAACGATTCGGAATCAAATAGTTTATCCTACGTCAACCACTTTTGCCGCAGGCAAAACTTTCTGTGATTTCTGTGATTTCTGTGTGACATAATAAAATTTCGCCGCAGGCGAAAGCAATCTGTGCAATCCGTGCAATCTGTGTGACTTGATAATTCGCCGCAGGCGAATCAAGGTTACACGGTTTCCCTGCCTCGCATTTTTTTGTTCTGAGAGAAGAAAAAAAGTTGTACGCGTAATAAAATAATTTTGTACCTTTGCCGCGCAGAAAGTATCATCGACTTTCTGTAAGGTGGTGGGTAAGTGCCGCTGGATCAGAGGGCGACCCCTGGTTCCACGAAGCAAAACTTCCTGGAACTCCCTTTCCGGTTCCTTCTCGCAGAAGCGGGGAGGAATATACTAGTACCTGGAATCGAGGGAGTAAGAATTAGAGTTTTTCGTGTTTTTAGATGTGAAAAAAAAGTGAGCGAAGCGAACAAAATTTCTGTGTTTTCTGTGTGAAATAAAAAGCGAGCGTCAGCGAGCACACCAACTTCCGTGTGAAACAACAAGAACGAAAAAATGAAAAAGAGTACCGTCATAAGAATCCTCTCAACGCTGAAGGCGCCCCTCCTCGCGGTGGGCGTGTGCCAGCTGGGACTGTTTGGCTCCACCGTCCGGGGCGAGAACACCCCCATGAGCGACATCGACATCCTCATCGATTTCGAAGCCGGACAGGAGACGTATCTCAATTTCATCAACGCCTGCAGCATCCTGCAAGACGCTTTCGGCACAACCAAACTCGACGTGGTGACCAAGAAAGGCCTCAGCCCCTACATCGGCAAAACAATTCTCAGCGAAGTCCAATATGTATAAGTCCTATATACCATACTTGCAGCACATCTACGATGAATGCCTCTAGATCTATACGAGGGAAAAACTGAGCAACGCAAAGCAAAATAAAATAAAATTCTCT
>Ga0310690_10003296_pt1 | contig 24447 bp, 31 predicted proteins | sample AusTroGonzalo_MG_2_FD_207661 | JGI IMG/M metagenome (GOLD analysis project Ga0310690, IMG submission 207661) | Bovine rumen microbial communities from tropical cattle in Woodstock, Queensland, Australia - Gonzalo_04 (v2) (version 2) | ecosystem: Host-associated > Mammals > Digestive system >... | reverse complement strand
GGGTCTGATTTCAATCTGACGATTTAAGGAGACATTTCAATGGGACTCTTCAATAGATCGAAGAGCCGGGACAAGCCGAAGGACTACCAGGTCGGCACCCGGTTCTGGGTCTTCGGCCGCAGCACAAGCGGCAAGGTGGTCAACGAGAAGACCTCGATGCAGGTCAGCGCGGTCTATGCGTGCGTGAGGGTGATCTCCGAGAGCATCGCCAGTCTGCCGCTGGACCTTTTCAAATACTCCGGACGCGGATCCGACAGGGACCGCGAGCATCCGCTGTACATCGTGCTGCACAACGAGCCGAACGCGGAGATGACAAGTTTCACCTTCCGCGAGACGCTGAGCACTCACCTGCTTCTGTGGGGCAACGCCTACGCGCAGATCATCCGGAACATGAAGGGACAGACCATCGGCCTGTATCCCCTGCTTCCGGACAGGATGGAAGTCCACCGGGACGAGAATACAAAGGAGATCTTCTACATCTACCGGGTGTCCAGGGACGGTGTCGTTCCGGGACTCAAGGCAGGAGAGCCGGTAATCCTCGAAGCCGAGGATGTGCTGCACATTCCGGGGCTCGGATTCGATGGTCTGGTCGGTTATTCACCGATCGCCATGATGCGCAATTCAATCGGTTCGGCAATCGCTACTGAGGAATACGGGTCGAAGTTCTTCGAGAACGGAGCTACGCCCTCGGGAGTATTGGAGCATCCGGGCATCCTGAAGGACCCGAAGAAGCTGAGGGATTCCTGGCATGAGACCTATGGCGGATCTGCCAATGCCGGCAAGGTAGCCATCCTGGAAGAGGGCCTGACCTACAAGACCATCGGCATACCGCCGAAGGACGCGCAGATGCTGGAGACCAGGAAGTTCCAGGTCGAGGACATCGCGAGGATCTTCAGGGTACCTCCTCACATGATCGGTGACCTGGAGCATGCGACGTTCAGCAACATCGAGCACCAGTCTCTGGAGTTCGTTAAGTTCACCATCGGGCCGTGGATGGCCAGATGGGAACAGGCGATGGACCGCTCACTCCTGAATTCATTCGAGAAGAAGGATCACTTCATCCAGTTCAATGCCGAAGGCCTCCTGCGTGGAGACCTGCAGAGCCGCAACAACGCGTATGCGGTAGCCAGACAGAACGGCTGGATGAGCGCGAACGACATTCGCGCCAAGGAAGGAATGGACCTCATCCCGGCGGAGCTGGGCGGAGACAGGTACCTGTGCAACGGCAACATGGTCGACATCGGCACAGCCGGAAAGGAGCAGAAATGAAAAACGAGATAAGAAGGTTCTGGAGCTGGGAGCAGCCGCAGGAAGGTTCCGAGGAACGGGTACTGACCATCGAGGGCACGATAGCCGAGGAAAGCTGGTGGGGTGACGAATACACTCCGGCCATGTTCCGCAAAGAGCTGAACGCCTCAAGCGGCCCGATCACCGTATGGATCAACTCCTACGGCGGCGACGTATATGCCGCAGCGCAGATCTACAACATGATCCGCGACTATCCGGGTAAGGTCACCGTCAAGATCGACGGAATCGCTGCATCAGCTGCATCCGTCATCGCAATGGCAGGCGACGAGGTGCTTATGAGTCCGGTGTCCACAATGATGATCCACAATCCGTGGACCATCGCGATGGGCGATGAGAACGACTTCAAGAAGGTCCAGGAGGAGCTGAAGGTCTGCAAGAAGACCATCGTCAACGCCTACGTCCTGAAGACCGGAAAGACGGAGGACGAGATCAGCCGGCTCATGGATAAGGAGACGTTCTTCGAGGTCTATTGGGCCATCGAGAACCACTTCGCCGACGGCATCATCGAGAGGCGGCCCATCACCCAGGACGGGACACAGAACAAGATCGGAAGGAAATTCAGCAGCCGTGATGCTGCTCAGAGTTTTGTCGCGAAACTTCGGACGGCTCCGGGGAACACTCCGAGCCCGAAGGAGCCGAAAGAAGTTGAGACCTACAGGGTCGATGACCTGATGAAGGATCTCAAGAGCAAAAAGTCTTTTTGAAAAGGAGAAAGGAATGAAGACTTCAAAAACTGAGCTTTGTGCTCGCATGAACAAGGAATGGGAGGACTGCAAGGCCTTCCTGGAGAACCATCGTCAGGACGACGGAACAATCTCCGCAGAGGACAAGGCCATCTATGACGAGATGGTCAAGAAGGTCGATGCCTACAAGGCAGAGATCGCCCTGCTCGACGATGTCGAGAAGAGAGAGAACGAGATGAACAAGGGCACCTCGGCTCCCATCACCAACACACCGAAGAAGCCCGAGGACCAGAAGACCGGCAGGGCATCCGATGCCTACAAGAAGGTCTTCGTGGACTTCCTCCGCGGCGTAGCCGACAACAAGGAAGTCCGCAACGCCCTCCAGGAAGGAACGGATTCCAAGGGCGGCTATCTCGTACCGGAAGAGTTCGAGAAGCGCGTCATCGAGAAACTGACTGAGCTGAACGTCATCAGACAGAATGCCCACGTCATCACCACATCCGGGACCCACAACATTCCGGTCGAGGCATCTGCCGGCGAGGCTGCATGGATCGACGAGGAAGGCGAATATCAGGGAACCGACCCGGCATTCGGACAGGTTGTTCTCAATGCCTACAAGGTCGGCCAAATGATCAAGGTCTCCGACGAGCTTCTTGAGGATGCCTCGTTCGACCTCGAGACCTACATTGCCGACCAGCTGGCCAAGGCAATCGCCACAGCTGAAGAGGCCGCCTTCTGTACCGGCAACGGAACCAAGAAGCCCATCGGAATCTTCACCGCTGACGGCGGAGAGACCGGTGTCACCACAGCTGCAGCAGACAAGATCACAGCCGACGAGATCCTGGATCTGGTCTACAGCCTGAAGGCCCCCTACAGGAAGAACGCAAAGTTCTATCTGGCAGACGGAACCATCAAGCTGGTCCGCAAGCTCAAAGACGGCAACGGCAACTACATCTGGCAGCCGGCTCTCACAGAGGGTCAGCCCGACAGACTGTGCGGCTTCCCGGTCGAGGCAACACAGGCCCCTGCAGTCGCAGCCGGTGCCTATGTCATCGCCTTCGCAGATCTGGACTACTACTGGATCGCAGACCGCAGCGGCGTAGACCTCCGCAGGCTCGACCAGACCTATGCCGCAACCGGACAGGTCGGTTTCAGAGGCTCCAGGAGAGTGGATGCCAAGCCGGTCGTCAAGGAAGCCATCAAGCTCCTGAAGATGCACGCCTGATCAAGGAGGTGATCTATGAGTCACAACTGCAAGAACTATTTTGCTGATGGCGGGGACACCCTCGTCATCGGCGGCAAGATCGCATTCGAGGGTGACGGACACCTTGAGCCCGGCATGCCGAACATCGCATCAGGCGATGCAACCGCAGCCGCAATCGTGACCGCCCTCAAGGATGCAGGTCTGATGGTGGGCGATGCCTTTACGCTGTCCTATTCGGCCGTTACGACCGACACAGGACATGCTGACCGCATGTGGAACACCAACAAGATCTCCAGCGTGGCAATCGACAACGATGCCAAGACAATCACCATCACGCTGTCCAAGAAGGTCTCGGCCCTCAAGGATTTCGATGGTGGCAACGGCTGGGGAGTCCACAAGTGGCTCGGCATCGGCCTTGTCTCGGGTATCAATTACCCGACGGTCGAGCTGAAGTACAACGGTGTGGCCCTGACAGCCGAGGATGCCTCCGAGGCATCCGGATGCGGTTGTTCCGGCACCGGCGTGTTCGTTAGATGGGTTGCTGCAGACCTTGTCCTGGCAGGTGATAACTCCGAGAAGAGTGTCGACACCTTCAGGCTCTGGACAAGCGGCTACGCAAAGACGGACTACAAGCTGGTCATCGTCGAGCCCAGCTGAATCTGAATCAAAGCCACAGGCCTACAACAAGGGCCTGTGGCGCGTTTTTCCTAGGAGGTGGACATGCTTGTCACAGTAAAGGAATTCAACGTCTATTCGGGCGATTTCGAGGGAGAGGAGACGACCCCTCAGCAGGGACAGGAAGTTCAGAAGTCGGATGTGACCCTCCTGAAGGAAGAGCTGCTCAAGTCCGCGCAGAACATCGTGGCGGATTTCCTGCGCTTCGATCCGGAACAGAGGGTCTGGACCGAGGGCAAGAATCCCGGAGAGGACTGCCCTGACATCATTCTCCTGACCATCAAGAAGATCGCCACGCTGCAGCTCATGGAATCCGGTGAGAACATCGGAATCACCGGCAAGAGCATGCCGGACAATTCCAGGACGTTCATCAATCTCAATGACAAGGGCTCCTACAAGTCGTGGCTGCGCCCGATCCAGAACTACCGGGAGGTGGCTTTCTGATGGCACAGAACACAGGCGACGGCTACATACGCATCGGGGCCGACATCTCGGAGTGCATGAGGTTCTTCGACGGGCTTGACGTAAACAAGAAGGCCATCCAGAAGAACCTGCTCAGGACCGTCGGAACCGGAGCCAAGCAGGCGACCAAGAAGAACCTGAACCACTATCTGCAGCGCAGATCCGGAATGCTTTACAAGAGCATCACGAGCCGGCTTTCAAGAAGCGGCAAGAGCGTGGTGATCTCCAACAACGCGGACTCCGGAAAGAACACCGCCAAGGACGGAAGGACCGCCAGGTATGGCTTCATGCTGGCCGCCGGATACACCATCGAGGCCAAGACCTCGAAGGGGCTGACGTTCAACATCGACGGAAAGTGGTTCCGCTGCCATTCGGTTACGGTCCGCGAGAAGGACTTCGTGGAACCCTCGGTCGACAGGTACGTGAACTCCGCTGACTGCGGAGCCAGGCTCGACAAGGAGTTCCAGAAGCAGGTGGACTATTGGGAGCGGCGCATTACCGGAGGCAACAGCAAATGAAGAACGAACTGAGCGTCCTGCTGGCCCTGCAGGATGTAATCGCAAAGAAGCTGAACGATTTCCTTCCGCAGGACTTCGCCAGCATATCAGACAAGAACGTGCTCATCGACTTCCCGAACGTGGACCAGATGCCGATGAAGAACATGTTCTACATCCAGCCGGATTATGCCGAGTTCGAGGCACTCACCACGAGCTCGGACGTATCGTCATTCCGGGTCTCTGTGTTTATCCTCAGCAAGAAGGACACGAAGGCCAATCTGACGATTCTCAACTACGGATATTACAACGCGCTTTGCGAGTTGCTGCGAAGCAACATGACCCTCGACGGGACTGTTGACTTCACGGACATAAATGACGTGACATTCTACCCTGCGGTCGAGGCCAACCCGAACGTCCGGGGCGCGGAGCTGTCACTCGAAATCCGATATACAAAAGACTACTAAGGAGAAACAAAATGAAAGTAGGAATTGGAAGTATCGCACAGGCCAAGATCCAGCCGACCTTCGGGACTTCGGTCGCACCGGACACAAAGCTGAATCTGGCTTCAGAGTCTCTCTCCGTGACCAGGAACCACGGCGACGAGGGCAACCTCCTCGCATCGAAGACACCGGGCAGGAGGGATCTGCTCTCCATCGGAGTCGGCGGCGGCATGAGCTTCATCCTCTGCCCCGAGATGGCGGACTGGCTGTTCCTGGCCGCACTCGGCAAGGTCAGTTCCGGGGTCTATACCCTCGCGGACTGCAACACAGACCTGCCTCTGTCGACAATCGTCATGGCCAGGGCCGGAGTGGTCAAGACATATCCGGACATCACCATCCGCAGCCTGAGCATCCATGCTCCGGCGCAGGATTATGTCCGCATCGACATCGACGTAATCGGCACCAAGGAGATCGATGCCGGCGACACAGGCGCACAGACGGTCCAGACAATCAGCTTCACGCTGCCGACCTACAGGTGTACTGCAGCCACGCTCAAGTACGGCACAGCCGGTTCAACGGCGACAACCGCCCTCTGCGTGGAGAACACCGACATCACGATCGACAACGGAATCGAGGAAGCACCTGCAACCTACTGCAGAGGCCTCTATGCCGGTCGTCCCGCTGCAGGTCTCAGATCTGTCACGGTGGACTTCCAGCTTCCGTTCTCATCCGACACCGACACGTTCAGGTCAACGTATTACACGGATCCGGATGCTCCCTGCCTCTCGCTCGAGCTTGAGTTCACAACCAACAACGAGGACGAGAAGATCACCATCGAGCTTCCGAACGTGCGCCTGACCAACGGCGACGATCCTGTCGGAGGATCCGGAATCATCGAGTCATCGTTCTCCGGAGAGGCCCTTGACGACGGAGCCAACGAGCCCATCACCGTCACGGTCACCCACGACGCTGCATAACCAAACAAAACACAAAAGGAGCAAACACGATGTTTTACAAGAACAAAAACTACACGGCTGCGATCGAGAGGGTGAAGATCGAGTTCGGAACCCTTCTCGGTCTCGAGAAGGATGACGAGGCCTATGTGGTCCTGAAGGAGCTGCCGACAATGGATATGGCCAAGCTCACCAAGGCCCAGGAGGAATCAATCGAATCCCTGATGGAGTTCTTCCGCAAGGCGATGCCCGGCATAATCGTCGAGCACAACCTGATGGAGAACGAAGAGAAGAAGATGTCCAACCGGGATGTCGTGGATCTGATCTATGAGAAGTTCTCCCTCACCCAGGTGATCATCGAGAAGTATTCGAACGCAGCTTTTTTTACCCGTCTGAACAAGAAAGCAGACTCATCCGGAGCCTCTGCAGAGACCTCTTCGCAGGCCGAGTGAATGACGAGCTGTTCAAGGAAGGAGCGCACTATGTGATCATGATAAATGACCTGTTCCTTCCTTGTGTGGATTCCCAGAGCGGAGACTTCAGGACGATGCCGTTTCCGGGATCCGCAGCCGACCAGCCCTACATGACAATGCAGGCCCTTAAAATTGTTCAGAGCGAGTACAAGAAGACTCTGGCGGAGCGGAGACGCAAGGAGCTTCAGAGTATTGCAAGACGAAGGCCACGACGATGAGTTGTGGCCTTTTTTCTTTTATCCGAGGAGATCAACATGGCAAATGCAAAAGTAGCGATTACAGCTGAGAACAAGATGTCTCCTGGTCTCCTTCAGGCCAAGAAGGCCATGATGGAATTCCAGCAGACCGTCAATAAGGTCGGGAGCACTCTCAAGAGCGCATTCGGAATCACCACGGCCATTGTTGCGGTCAAGAAACTGGCTGAGGGAGTAGCCGATTCATTCAAGGCCTTCACGGAGGCCGAGAGGAAATACAAGCAGCTGTCCATCACGCTGGGCAACGGCAAGGCATTCGAGAGCGTGAAGCAGAACATCAAGGATCTGTCCAAGCTGACACTGTCCAGCAAGGACGACATCGAGAGCATGGTCAGCCAGCTGGCGGGCATGGGCAAGAGCGCGGAGGACATCAATGCGATCTCCGAGGCGGCGGTATATCTGTCCAACGTAACCGGCAAAGACCTGAACACCTCGATGCAGACGCTGCTGAAGACCTATAACGGCACGGACGCGTCTCTGAAGAAGATGGGAATCGACACCGGGGAGCTCACCAAGGAGGAGCTGAAGAACGGTGCCGCCGTCCAGGCAATCATCGACAAATACGGAGAGCTGAGCCGGAGCATGGCCGAGGCCGACAACAGCCAGCACATCCAGAATATTAAGAACAACTTCGGCGACATAAAACAGAGCATCGGAGACCTGGTCTCCTTCGCCATAACGCCTCTGATCGGACAGGTCGACGCGTTCAGCGAGAAGCTGCGCGACGGCATAGATGACTTCGTGCAGAGGGCCAAGGTGGTCATCGGAAACTTCCCGGAGATCATCAGTCATCTGTGGGATGCAATCAAGTCCGGTCTGGGCAAGCTGTTCTCTGTCGACGGAATCAAGAACCTGGTGAACAACATCGCCGGGCATATAACCTCCAAGATCAAGCTCATCGGCAATGCGGTGGCCAACATCAGCACGCTGGCCACCACGGTGTTCCAGGAGGCCATCAAGGGCATCGGGAACTACGCCATGTACTGGATCACAAGCGTGACCGACAAGATGGGAATCGACATCTCGGAGGTGGTCAACTCCATCGGCAGATGGCTCACAGACTCCAAGGTCGGACAGGTTGTCGACCAGATCATCAGCAAGGTGGTCAACGGGGTGAAGCTCATCGGAACCATCATCCGGAACATCCCGGAGATCGTGAAGATCGTGGTCTCCCACATCGGTGACATGGTGGCCGAGTTCATCAAGGGATTCCCGCAGGGCATAACAAACACCTTCAAGGGAATCGGCCAGAGGATCCTTGCCGGAATACTGAACATCAAGAACACCTTCCTGCAGACCGTCGAGGATGCGCTGAACTCAATCGGAGACTGGATCTCCAGCACGTGGGTCGGCAAGGCCATGAAGTGGATGGGCCTCGACCTGGGAGGAAAGCTGGCCAACATAGACTTCGGAATCGACAGATCTTCGCAGTACATGCACGAGGACCGCGCTGACTACTACTTCAGCCAGGCGGGCAAGGCATGGTCCGGTGTGAAGGAGATCGGAGCCGAGATGGCCTCGCAGATAAATGCGCTGCTGTCTCCGAAGATCGAGCAGTGGGCGGCAGAGAGTTCCGAGACCATCGGCCAGAAGATGGCCGTGTGGACAGCCAAGAGCTCCGAGGAATACTTCAAGGCGGCCAAGCAGAACTTCTCCAACATCGGGGATTTCCTCGAGGACTGGGGCAAGACCTTCCTGTCGGATCTGGGCGATGACTGGAGCGATGTCACGGACTCGTTCAAGTCAATCTTCGGGGATGCCTTCGGGGAGGACTTCGACGGGTTCCTGGCGTGGTTCAAGCCGTTCATGGAGACGAACCTGAAGAAGGAGCCGGGACAGTCGACAGGAATCAATACCGGGACAGGTTCTTCAGATGACGATTCGGTCACCAAGAATCCGACCTTCCTGGACCGTTTCGCCGAGAGCATCGGAGAGAAGCTGGACGGGGTATTGGGCGGCACAAGCTCACAGTGGGCCGCTGGCGCGTCCTCTGCTCTGGACGGACTCACATCCAACCTCGGACAGGCGGGCACACTAGTGAAGGAGCTTGCCACCAATATGGCCACGATGGGACCGATCATCGGTGCGATAGTGACCGCGCTCAAGTATGTCTTCGAGGGCTTCGCTGAAGTAATCAGCGGACCTCTGAACGACTTCGTGCAGTACGGCCTCGAACCTCTGCGGGAGATCGGGCGCGTCATCGGAGACATACTGCTTCCGCTGTTCGATGCCCTGATGCCTCTGGTGGAGGAGTCGGCCCGGTTCCTGATCGGGCTGTTCGATTCGATCGGAATTGTGCTCAAGCCGATTATCCAGATGATCGGCACACTGCTGACCCCCATCCTCTCCGTGCTGACGAACGTCCTGAAGATGCTGGAACCGGTCATCAAGGTTCTGGCCAAGGTGCTGGTGACCGTCACAGGCACCATCCAGTATGTGGTGCAGACGCTGCAGCATTGGGTGGCGGTGGTCATGAACTGGCTCGCGGATCTGGAGATCTTCGGCTGGCATCCGTTCGAAGGACTGAGGATGGAGGATCCGGGTTCCCCGGGCAAGTACGGACAGTACATCCAGAACAAGTGGGGAGAAATCGACGCTGCGTTCGACAAGGGCGTGACGGCGGGAACCTCCACAGCCACGAGCATCTCGAGCGCAGGATACCAGGGAGCCACGCAGATAGTGATCAACATCTACCAGCAGGCTCCTGTCGTCGGTGACGGCGGCATGAGGCAGTTCGCGTCGATGATCCGGGATGAGTTCTCTAATCTCGATTACTACGGAGTAACGGCATGACAATAAACAATCCAAGCCTGGTGCTGCAGTTCCTGGGGAATGACCTTCCTGCAGGGCACAGCACCACGCCGACGATCAGCAATGAATACATAATCAACCACTCCATATCGTTCAGCTATCAGCTGATGAGCAACCTCAAGAGCTCGTCCAACCAGGTGAAGCTGCAGATCTCCAGGGACTGCGGCATAACCGAGGACATCATCGCCACGGACGGAGACATCCTGGCGACGCTGAAGGACGGCTATACGGTGCTGTTCACCGGATTCATCTCCACGAACTTCTCATGGAACGTGACGCAGAGCGGAGAGCAGGCCCTGTCCATCACGCTGGAAGACAAGAGCTCGAGGCTCCTGACCAAGTGCTTCATATCGACAGGACATCACCTGTTCGACTGTGAGGCACATCAGGCCATCGAGGCCGTCTGTCTGGCGGCGGGCATCTCGATCTCCATCCTGGCGGAGACCATCCACGACAGGATCGTGAAGGTCGTGGACTCCTCCGCAACATGCAGGGACATCCTCGACCAGATGCTCTATGAGCTGGGCTACGTCTATTACTGCGACAACCTGGGAGAGCTGCGCTTCTGGAAGGTGGACTGCACATCGGTCTCCGGCATTCCCGTGCTGGACAAGACCAAGCTGTACGTCTCATCCGGATCCGCAATCTCGCTGTCCAAGAAGATCAGGCAGTACAGATCCGTCAGGGTCACCTTCACGGAGGTCGGCTCGGCTGACCACTATCTGGTCTACAGGAACACGACCAACCAGGCGGACGGCATTCCGTATTGCCAGATAGAGCTCAATCCCGGAGAGCACTTCGACGGGCTGGAGATCTACACGGAGGCGGAATGGGCGGCAGAGACTGCGGACGAGTTCCGCGAGGATGCCCTCATCGAGGCATGCAACGCGGACAGCGAGTCCAAGATCGTCGGATCCAACAAGATCATCTCGATCTCCAACGTGGAGCCGGCAATCGACAGGGACAGCGGAATCACGGCGACCATCACGGCTGCAGGCGGACCTTACCTGAAGGTGGACGCAGGCAACCCGACAGGCACGACCAAGACCATCTCGCGTCTCGATGCCTATGCCTCCATCATCTACGAGAAATCACAGAACATAATCAGAACCGGAATATCCGGAAACAACACGGACAGCCTTCTTTCCGAGGAGGTGTCCTATATCCACACCAAGGACCTGACCACAAGGCATGCGAACCTGCTCTGCCAGTATTACGCATACTGCAACAGCCAGTACACCTTCTTCAGCAAGGAGGATCTGGAGCCGGGCGACCTGGTGCACATCAACGAGAACGTCTGGACGGGTCTGGGCGTGGATGTGCTGATCACGGCCAAGACGGTGCCCTCTATGGGTTCGGTCATCAAATATACCGCAATCGGCATATCCGTGTTCGACCTGGACAAGGACGCATACCACAGGGCGACAGACGCAGGAAAGCAGGAGGTCAAGCCTGCACCTGAAGCGGTCGAGGAGTCTTCCATCATCGTCCCGGAAGGATACGAGGTGGTCACGCAGTACGCCTTCGGAGAGCTGGAGAAAGGTGCCGAGCGGTGGCTGGCGGACCATGACGGGTCCGAGGATCACCGTGTCTGGGACAAGGACTCCTGGGTGGCGGACCTCATGTGGGTCGATGCCAACGAGGACGGCTCATGTCCTCTGAGGCCGCGTGCCGGAATGGAGATCTGGAAACGCCAGGGAATCCGTGAAGGCGGTTCATCCGAGGAGCCTCAGAGCTGGGAGGTCACGCTCTACAACGTGGTCCAGAGCTTCAGCTTCACATCCACATCCTTCGTGTTCGACAGGAACACCAGAAGCCTTGACGGCGACGGATACTCCGTGGTGGGTCTTGTGATCGACATGCAGGGCCAGTACGGCAAGCTGACGCTGGTCACGTCCGCAGGCGTGATCGGAATCGCAGTCGATGGCGTGGTCACTCCTCTGAGCTCATCCGTGTCGATAGACATCCCGGCAAGGGAACGGGTCACGATGACCAACTATCTCGTGATGCTGCCGAACAACGTGAACACCAAGAGCGTCTTCGTGAGGGCGATCATCGGTTCCGTCTCGGATCCGAGGGCCTACATGTCCATCACGCTGTCCACCAAGGACGAGGCGGCATGGGCTTATCTGGGACTCTTCACGCAGGATGAGATCTCCTCATACGGAACAGGCGGACCGACGGACGCGACCGGCAAGATCATGCTGGGAGACTTCGCCGGGAAGCAGGTCGTCGAGGGAGACATATTCGTCATTAAGGGAATAAACGCGCTGAACGCGGAGTTTCTGGACATCATGACGTTCATCAACGGCAACTGGGATTACCTCTCATCGCATGAGGACGACGATCCGGAATACGACGAGAAGCTGATGGTCCTCGCTCCGGAAGTCTATTCCGGAAACGTGGACAGCACATTGCTGCCTTCGAACTTCAGCTTCATCGAGAATCTTGTCTCGAAGCATGTGACGGCTGAGTTCATCGGAGCCAAGCGCATCAAGCTGATCTCCACAAGGGACAAGCTGGGCGCGATCTATGCCGGGGACGTGGACTTCACCAGGGAGCACGGCAAGAGGGTTACTTCTGCCAAAGGCTTCGTGCTGGACGGCAACGGTGACGCGGAGATCAAGAACCTGGATGTCGCGGGCAACAGCTTCATCCACGGCGACTGTACCGTCGGAGGCACCATCGCCAACAAGGTGCAGGACACAGACGAGTCAGTCTTCTTCACAAACAAGGATGCAGCGGCTGCTGTGGCGTGGGGCACGACGAGGAATACAGACACAAGGGCCGTGTCAAAGAACGGCATGGTGGGCCTCCTCGCGTCTCTGTGCAGCGGGAGTTTCCGCAGCGCATCAGGCTATGTGAATCCGAGAGGTATCCACAACTATCAGGTCTACGGGGTGTTCATGCACCCGACCTCCGGAAGTGCTGCGGCGTATTCCGCATCGCAGAACTGCCCGAGGAACCAGAACAACACCGACACGCTGACATTCCTGATTCCGGGATATATTCCGCAGAGCCTCTTCACCGTCTCATGGACGGCCAAGTGGTCCGACTCGGCGAATTTCGTCGGATGGCGTGAGGTCAACAGAGGATCCGTAACTTATTCGATCACCAACAGCCGCACCGGCAAGAACGTGAGCGGCACGCTGATGTATGCGGATGCTGCAGACGGATGGATCGGAGAAAGTGCTCTCACGAAATCCGGAAGCACCACGCTGATCATGGAAGGAGGAGACACGCTCTCGCTCACATTCGGGGCCAGAGGCTACGCCTACAGCGTGTATCAGAACGGCAACGGACACGGATCCGCGTCCATCACCTATGCTGCATCGAACTACAGCGCATCGGAGTATGACGGAGGACGTGATATCGCTCCGGCCGGTGCAGGCAACCACGTGAGAGGCATCATCTACTTCGTGGTCAACGAGAACAACTCGGCATCCGGAGCACGCGTGGCCCTGTCGTTCAACAGCGAGATTCCTTCGCCGTCCGACGGGAACCGTCAGGATCTTCTGGGCAGGAGCTTCTTCGAGCTCAGGGACATGGACAGCGCGACCTATGACACCGGACAGTTCACGGCTCCGTTCCCGTTCACAAGCGGCCTGATCATCAACAACTCGACGGTCAACCTGTCGGCCCTGGATTACTACTACAAGATCCAGGCTCCCACCTTCAGCGGATCCGGAACGGTGAGCTCCGCCATGCTGGCACTCAAGAGCTCGGTCTTCCACAACGACTACAGCTCGATCGTGAACTACGGATCCACGGACATCGCGGTGGTCACGATGTCGGCCACGATGGTCAAGCTCGCGCTGAACAACACGAACACCATCGAGATGACGACATCCGGATATTACCAGCTGGGCGCGGGATTCTACATCGACATCGAGACGCTGAGCTCCCTGAAGGGCTCCTTCGCGCAGAACATGATGCCGATCTACAACCACGACAGCTCCGGCAATCCGACCACCAGAGTCGGAACCGCGAACGTCGGAACGCAGGCGGAGAAATGGGCTTCAGTATGGGCGGAGTATGTCAACGGCAATGCCTCGTCCAGGAAGAACAAGCACGACGTGGCAGCCTTCAAGGGCAATGCGCTGGAGATCCTGATGAGGACGCTGGTGGTGTCCTTCGTCTACAACAAGGACATCGAGCCGTCAGGCCTCACCAGGTACGGCTTCATCGCGGAGGATGCTCCGGCAGAGCTGGCCACGGAGAGGCACGACATCATGGACGAAGGATCCTGCATCGGAATAATCATCAAGGCCATGCAGGAACTGTATGCGGAGCTCCAGGAGCTCAGGAGGAAATCATGAAAATCCCGAAGGACAAGGTGCTGCATTTTCTGGCCAACTTCGTCATGGCGATGACGGGGTTCTTCAACTACTGGCTGGCAATCGGTCTCTGCGTGGGGGCCTCGCTGGGCAAGGAATACGGAGACAGCAAGGCCACCGGCAACCATTGGTGCTGGTGGGATCTTCTCGCTGATTTGCTCGGCATGACAGCCGGGCTTCTTCTGGTATGGGGCATCCGCAGCCTCATCGGATATTGAGGAGGTTCTTATGAACGGCAAGATGATAAACGAATACGGCACCACGTCGATGCAGCCTTCGGAGCTGAACATCGTGGTGCAGCCGGTGGTTCAGGGCACGGATCCGAACAACGCACAGTTCGAGAAGGCCAACCTGGGAACCGTGATCGACCAGCAGACGGACGACAGGTTCAACGAGGACGAGGCCATAGTGGCCGCGTTGGATGAGCGCGTCACCACAATCGAGACTGCAGTGGCATCCGGCTACAAGTACAAGGGCGACTGCACCTACGCCCAGCTCCCGTCATCGGGACAGCAGCTGGGCGACATGTGGTATGTCACGGATAGGAATGACGGTTACGTCTGGAACGGAACGACCTGGAGGCCGATGAACGACATCGGCGCGGCATGGGTGCTCTGCTCCGACGGCAAATATCGAATCGGAATTAGATCAAGGAGTTAAGAAATGGCAGGAGATTATGTTTTCCCGTTGACTGAGGAAACCGGCAAGGACATGGCCGACGGTATCCACAAGATCGCAGAGGTCCTGGGAGCCAAGGACGGGCTGTCCTTCAAGAGGCTGCAGGAGATCATCCGCGCAGGACGCATCGACGAATACATGGCGATCGGAGATGAGATCGAGGTCGAGAAAGAGACAGGCCTGAGCATCAGCGTCCACACAACCGGATCGCTGACGGCCACCATCAATGAGGCGACCTGGGACGGCCATGTGGAGCATCTGCACCACGGGGTGTATGAGTTCACTTATGACGGCTACGGCTGGAACAATAGCGAGTTGGGAGACGGACTGGATCTGGCCTATTACGGCATATCTACATCCGGAACAGCTGCAGCAGACGATGTTATCTCGGTCACGGTGTCCACTGCCACGCTGGTCTTCCAGTATGTGGCCAAGGACAAGGTCACGCCGCACAATCCGGCACTCACGCATTCCTGTGTCTTCCAGCTGAAGAACATCTACAGGAAGTTCAACTTCGATGCACCGGAGGCAATCATCTACGCCTCTGCTGCAATGCCGGCCGGCACGTATCACTTCAACCTCTACAAGCCGGGCAACATCTACTACCTGAACGAGAACCTACAGAACAAGGACGTGCAGTTCACCACCACGGTGAACATCCCTGCAGGCGGCCAGCTGGTGGTGACAACCGGAGACTTCAGGAACAGCACATCTGTCGCATCCCTGAAGCTGACAAGCTACGGATCCAGAGGCAGCACGACTCCGCTGGAGGAGAACATCGCCTGCGCCGAGGGCACTTCCGGAACGGATCTGGGAAGAGCCAACGATGCAGCCAACAACACGAAGATCAACAGTACAGACAGAACCCTGTATGGTTCCAACAACTGGAAGGAGTCCGCTCTGAGGTTGTGGCTGAATACAAATAAGCCGGCAAATTCATGGTGGACCGCTCAGGGCCGCTTCGACAGAAGGTCTCCGGGTTATGACTCTCCGTCATGGATGTTCGGAATCGAGAAGGACTTCCTGGACGTGCTGCAGGAAGTGGATCTGCCGACAACGCAGAACTGGTTCGATGGCGGCCAGAAGGTCGTCACTCACGACAAGTGGTTCATCCCGAGCAACAGCCAGGTGTGGTTCGACAACGGAGCTTCGGACGACCTGCCCTGGGATTATTACGTCCTCTTCTCCGACAACGCCTCCGCAGGCGGAGGTGCGGATTCCAACAGAATCAAGACGGGCGGGGACCAGTGGTGGTGGACCCGCACGCCGTACGGCTCGTACTCCGGCCACGAGTGCACCGTGCGCACTGATGGTTCATGGGACGACTGCAATGCGAGCCACGCCAGTGGCGGGGTCGCGCCTGCTTGCTGCATAGCGTAAGCGTTTAATTGTTTAATCCTCGAATGTGCGCCGGCAGGTGCACATTGTGAGGGTTTGTCGAATATTGATATAACCGCAAAACCGAACGAGAAAATGAGTGTCCCGGAATCCAAGAGAGCAGAAGGAGAACTGAAGGTCATAGTGAAGAGCAGAGCGTTGACTGCAAGGACGTTGACGGTCTGTTCCAATGAGAAACATTTCCCGAAGCGGCTCAGGTGGTGCTACACGGCACACATCTGCGCCGAGTGCAACGGAATGTACTCCGCTGTGGTCAAGGCAAACTCCGTCTACGTCTCCACGGAAGAGGATGCCCGGCTGCGTATCGGATACTGGCGCGAGGCCTATGCCTTCTCCGCCTCCCTTGCCGCCTACATAGACCTGGCATTGGAGCTGTCGGACGTGAAGCTCGACACGATCCGTTCGTGGAGGGTGGATCTTGAGGAGGTCAGGAATCTGATCCGCAGCAGAATCAACTCGGAGACGAGGAGATTCAGAAATGGGTGATATCTGTCAAACGACCCGCACGCCGAACGGCTCGAACTCCAACAACGAGTACAACGTGAACACTGATGGTTCAAGGAACAACAACAATGCGAACAACACCAGTGGCGGGGTCGCGCCTGATTACAAGAAACGCCAGCATCGAGTAAGTCCGAACAGACCGAAAGCAGTGCAACCTTGCAAGGAGATGTCAGCCATTCCTCACACAGGGGAGAAAAACGATGTGTCCGCATCCGACAGTGTGTACAGCATGCCGTTCGGTTTTGCGGATCTTATGCTCGCCGTCAAGGAATGCCGGCGGGATGTGATGTGGAAGGATTCGGTCGCAGGCTTCAGTCTGAATAGGATCATGAACTGCGACCGGCTGATGAAGGAGCTGGAGGACGGGACCTACAGGCTGTCGTCCTATACCTGCTTCCAGGTGCATGAGCCGAAGGACCGCGACATCGTGGCCACCAACATTCGGGACCGCGTGGTTCAGAGAGCCTTGTGCGACACGTATCTGTACGAGGCGATGACCAGAGGGTTCTCCCGGAACAACATGGCCTGTCAGGTCGGCAAGGGAACGACGGCGTGCCGGAAACGCATGCTGCAGTACGCCACGGAGGCGGTCAGGAGATATGGCCACAAGTGCTGCGTTTTGAAGGTTGACATTAAGGGCTATTTCGCCAGCACGACCCACGCGGTCGCCAAGGTGGCAGTGGCCAGACGCGTGGACAATCTGTGGGCGAGGCAGTACGTATTCAACCTCATCGACAGCTTCCACGGTATAACCGGAGACCATTGCGGAATCGGTCTGGGCTCGCAGATCTCACAGCTCATCGAGCTGGCTGTATTGGACGACCTGGACCATCGAATAGAGGGTGAGCTCGGAATCGACCTCTTCATCCGGTATATGGACGACCTTGTGATGTTCGGCACCAGGGACATGCTGCACAATGCGCTGGCCACGGTGGTCGAATATCTGGAACCGCTGGATCTGAACATATCCGAGAAGAAGACCTTCATCTCTAAGTTTGGATCATTCGAGTTCCTGGGCTTCCGATATTACCGGCATGGCGACGGGGTCAGGATGGAGCTCATCGGAAAGAAGGAATATGCGGAGCGCAGGAAGCTACGCAGACAGCTCGGCATCATGCCTCTGAAGAAAGTTGATGACGGCTTCAGGGCGTGGAAGGCCAACGCCAGACAGGGAACGGACTACACCGTCATCAGACGGATGAACAAATACTATGCGATCACGAGGAGGATCTATGCTCGGAATCAGAAGAAGATCTGCGGACGACATCCGCAGGGATAATCAGATCAAGAAACTCACTCTCCAGAACGGAGATTTGGAGGCGAAGCTGGAGTATGTGGCCATCATGGCCGACATCGACATCGACGAGGACACCGAACCGGAGGAGGTCGAAGAGAATGTTTGAGAAATTGAAGGCCTGGTATGAGAAGAACAAGGACAAGAGTTTTGCCAAGGATTACATCCGCAAGGCGGTCATCGCGGGCAAGATCACAGAAGAGGAATATGAGCTCATCGTCGGTGAGCCGTATTGAGAACACCTGCGGATCCTGCATCCAGAAGGAGCTGTGCCCTGTCTACATGGGAGAGCACTGCAATCTGGTGCGGGAGCATGAAGAGGAGATCCGCCTATGAATGGATGGCAGATAGTTCTGGTGATCCTGGGCAACACGGGGTTCTTTGCCCTGATACAGACGATCATACAGAGCCGGAAGGACAAGAAGGGTCTGCTGTCGAAGATACTGGCCGCTCTGGACCAGCTGAAGAAGCAGATGAAGAAGCAGGAGAAGGACAACTGCCGCACGCAGCTGCTTCTCCTAATCAGTGATTATCCGCATGAGACGCAGGAGATCATGACGCTGGCCAAGTATTATTTCGATGACCTGGACGGCAACTGGTACGCCTCGAGCATATTCCGCGCGTGGCTGATTAAGAATGACATTCCCGACCCGATATGGTTCGAGAAGAAACTCAAGAAAAGGGAGGCTGAGATATGAGCAATACTACTCTCAGAGTTATCGTCGTGATTGTCTGTGTGGCAATCGTCGAACTTGCGAAGAAGTTAATCTTCAAGGACAACCCGAAGTACAAGCTGGTGTACACCTTCGCTCCGGTGGTGCTCTGCGCCATCGCGTTCGTGGTGATCGCCCTGGTGCAGAAGACGGATGTCTGGACATCCCTTGCCGCAGGTGCCTCGCTGGGTCTGACCTGCATGGGATCCTATGATGCCATCGCGGCGGTCCTCAAGAGCTGGAAGACAAAGAGCCCGGAGGAGATCGCCAAGGAAGTCGAGGACATCATCGGAAAGAAGGAGGTCACTAAATGAGCTGGGTGATCGTCGCACTCGTGGCAGTGATAGCGATTCTCCTGACCCTCCTGATGTCGAAGGCAAGGAAGCTCTACGACCAGCAGGTGGAGAACACGCTGCTGTCAACGGAGAACCAGAGACTGCGTCTGCAGGTGTCGACGCTGCAGAACAACCTTGAGAAGATCAAGGCCGCCCAACAGGAGATCCAGGAAATTGAAACGAAGAAGAAAACCAAAAAGAAGCAGGAAGCTCCTGCTGCAGGTGATTCTGACGCTCGTCTTGAGCGTCTCAATTCTTAGCGGATGCAAGACGGCCAAGGTGGCGGAGAAACCGGACGAGACGACAGCCAGGGAAATCCTGGTGGCCATGCTTCCGGAAGCTCCGGATCCGCCTGAGTTCCCGTCGCTGCACTGGACGTACAAGGACGGCCTCTACGGCCTCGAAGAGAGTGACGTGGATAAACTGCTCGACTTCAAGGAAAACGCGCTGCCGGGCTTCGTGTTCGACTACAGGGCGTGGATAGAGGAAGTCCAGGTCGTACTGAAAAACTTAATCTAGGACCCATTGGGGGTTTCATGTGTTTACCCTGATGGGGACCATATTTTACCTCCTTTTGTGTTTGCCCTCTCATGGCAGGATGACCACCTGCTGTGGGAGGGCTCTTTTTTGTCTGTTGTCTAAACTGTCTGCTGAATTTTGTGGTAATGCTTAGTAAAGTATGGTAAAGTTTGCCAAAGAAAGAGCAGATAAAACTATGCTGCAGCAAGGAAAACAGGCAGAAAATAGCAAAGTCTGGAAGAGTTGTCGACCCGATTCAATTCCTGGAGACGGCAGACCTTTTCAGGCTGATGCAAAGCCGACAGAACCCTTTTGCAGGACGAGAGTTATCTGCAAGAGGGTTTTTCTTTTTATCCGGGAAATGCCCTCGAAAACACACAACTGTTTGCCAAAGTGTTTGCTAAGCAAATAGTGCGAGATGGGAGGGCAATCATGAGAGAAGACCACTATGTGATGATGAAGCGGTCCAACGGCATCTGGTATTACTACGTCTACAGATGGGGAAAGAAGGTCTATAGGTCCACCGGAGAGCGAAAGAAGTTCCTGGCGCAGGAAGTGATCAATGACAGGCTGAGGGAGAACGACCTCTTGTGCGAGAAGGAGCTGACGAGGCCGAAGACTTTCGAGGAGTTCGCCACGGGGTTCTGGGATTATGACAGCTGTCCCATCATCCAGGACAAGATCCAACGGGGTGGACACTATTCAAGGCAGAGCGCATCGACCTACGCAGTCAGGACGGTGAACGAGTACATCCCGTTCTTCGGGAAGAAGCTCCTCCCGGAGATCAGCAACAGCATGGTCCGGTCATGGCACCGCAACCTTCCGACCAGACTGAAGGTCACGGCCAAGACAGCCAACGATTACCTGGCATGCCTGAAGCAGATGTTCGACGAGGCCATCCGGCAGAACCTCATGACGAGAAATCCATGCGAGGGAATCCGTCCTCTGATCGCGAAGCCGAAGACCAGAGGATGCTATACGCAGGAGCAGATAGACAAACTGTTCGAGGGTTCCTGGGATGACATCTTCATTGAAACCGCGTGCAGGCTGGCGGCCACCACGGGAATGAGGCTGGGAGAGATACAGGGCCTTCAGAGGGAGCAGATCGGACTGGACTGGCTGGATGTTGACCGGTCGTGGTCTATCGCCGAAGGGCTGAAAACCACCAAGAACGGCAGGGACAGGATGGTTCCGCTTCTTCCGGAGATCCGGCAGATGCTGCTGGATCTTCCGTCCAACGGCGACTTCATATTCTCGATGGATGGGGTGAAGCCTCTTCACAGAAAATGGTTCGAGAGGCACCTGTGGGCACGCATGGACAAGGTGGGCATCGACTACAAGAAGGACAACCTGTTGTTCCACAGCTTCCGGCATTACTTCAACACGCGCCTGGTGGCCGACGGGGTGGAGAGCGAGAAGATCCGGTCCGTCATAGGACATGAGAGCAAGGAGATGACCGAGAGGTATCTACACCTGAGCGTGAAGGATCTGGAGAACATCCGGAAGGTTCAGCAGAAGGTCTTCGCCAGGGAAAAGAAAATGCCTGCAGCAAGCTGACTGCAGGCACGATGTCATTTTTCGGATCCGATTTCATCCTCGATCACTTCCTGAACACGCTCGGACCAGTATGCCAGGGACTTCTTGTCGGACCATCTGAACCGCTTCAGGATGGGTTTGAACTTCACGTTCTTCGGGATATCATCCGGTCTCTCGTCATCGAGGTCGAGTATCCTTCCGGCGTATCTGCTGCCTTTATAGTCCACAATCACAATCTGGCCGTCCTGATAGTCGGGGTCGCAGATGTATGTGGCCTTCGAATAGTCTCCGTTATAGATGAACACGAGCGCGTACATCACGGAAGACCGGGAGGCCTTCCTTCTTGCTTTCCTCTTCTTGCGGCTCCTGAAGATCAGGATGATTGCCAGAACGACAAAAAATACTGCAATGAATTCCATATCACACCTCCAGTGAAGCCCTTCTGATCAGGCGGTTGTTTTCGTAGAGCCGGATGACTCTTTTTTCTTAGGTTTCATGCCCAGCACGGCCCGGATATTGTTCAGCGTGACCGGGTCGGCCTTCCTTAATGCCGGGAGGAATACAAGAAGGTCTTCGAACTTCGGATCCACAGGAATGAAGTCTGACGGCTCCTCAAGCAGGGATGACGGCGGGGTGTCCAGGGCTTTTGCTATTGCATGGATTGTCCGGGAGTCTATCTTGCGCTCCCCTTTTTCGAGGCGGGAAATGTAGCTGGCACTCTTGCGTCCGATCATGAGCGCAAGCTCCTCCTGTCCGATTCCTTTCCCGATTCTGATCTGCCTAATTCTACGTCCTGTGGTATCCATCTCTTCTTCCTCTTGGGGTTTTTATTATAGAGCCTTTTGCCAATTTGACAACAATTATTTGATTTTTTTCACCTTTTTATTTGAAAAGAGTTGACAATCGGGAAACGCTGCCCTTAATATGTCGATTGTGGATTGCCAATTTGGCAAAAGGAAAAGCGATGGTTGATACAAACAAACTGAAACAGAAGATCAAGGAGAAAGGACTGAAGTTCGGATACCTGGCACAACTCCTCGGCATCTCCGAGAACACGTTCACGAAAAAAATGAAAGGTATCGTAGACTTCAAGGCCACCGAACTGAAGATTCTGAGGGATGTCCTCGAACTCACAAACGAAGAACTGGACTCCGTTTTTTTTGCTGACGATTTTGCCAATTTGGCAAAAGAGGGAGCTTGAGCATGGACAGCGCAGCCATTGCCAACGGATACAGGGATCTGGCCGAGGCGGTCATCAAGTGGGCAATAGAGGACCTTCAGCCCGGTCACGCCAACGTGACCCATCAGGATCGGTTCTACGCCTGCAGGTTCCTCCTCGATGAGAGGCAGATGGACATCTACACAGGGCTGGCTCCGCACATGATCCGGGACTGGGAGCGTGCGATTCCGGTGGCCAGGGAGATCATGACCCGTGAATACGGAAAGAGGATGAAGGCGGATGGTTGAGCAGAGATACCTGACTATCGAGCAGGCGGCGACTTTCATGGGTATGGCGGTCAAGACGGTCAGAGCCTACATCGACACCAAACCGGAGTGCATCCCGCCCTTCATCGTGCTGAGCAATCCGTCCGGAAAGTGGCGGACGATCAGGTTCGACAAGGAGGACCTTGTCAGCTGGATGAACCTTCGGAAGAACCGGAGGGACGTATATCCGCTGGCAGAAGCGAAGTGAACAACGTCCTGCTGCAAGGACGACGTGCAAACGATATGGCCGGGAAAGTACGCCTGTGCGGAAAGATCCGGAAGGCCATCGATCTTTACATCAATAAATCCCGTGGGGCTCTGAAGAGGTGCCCCAGCGGAGCAAGTAGTGACAGCCGGGAACAGACCGGCACCCGGCCACAGGACGGTTCCGAGATCCATGAAATTCTCCATAAAAACTGTCAGTTATACATCTTCCGGGTCCAACTCCCGGTGTGGCCATTCTCAGGAGGGCATTTATGAGAAGACGGACATTACTGGTACTGATGCGCATCGCATCATGGATTCTTCTGGCAATGGCGGCACTGATCGCACTCTGCTATGCGATGGGACTCGGCGGGCATGATTCCGCACTGGTCGTTCTGGCTCTGGTCTTCGAGGCCATGGGACTCGGGTGCTGGTGGGTCTCGGCGGGTAAGTCCAGATGAAAAGGGACAAGAGACGGCTCAAGAAGCACAGGTGCCAGATCTGTGGGGTGTATGGAGCCACGCAGATCCACCACATCTTCGGCGGAGCATACCGGAAGATCAGCGAGAAGCACGACCTGGTCATAGAGCTCTGCCCTGCTTGCCATAGAAAGGCGCACGAGGACGCGGACTTCAGCTGGTGCCTCAAGCATGACTGCCAGCTGGAGTGGCTTGAGAACGGCGGCGAGATGGAGGACTGGATGGAGATGATGCACCGGAGCTGGGTCAGTCTCGGAGAAATGAACAGGCACAAGAGAGCTCCTGCGGTGGATCTGGTTCCACCCTGGAGCTTCGACGATGAGGAGGACATGGATGGGACTTGTAAAGGTCATCGACGAGGGCATGAAGCTGTACGGATACAGATGCCCGACATGCGGACGGAAGGTCCTGCATGACGCACCGATCGACGTGGATGACGATCTTGTTTGCCCGAACTGCGGAGACAGGATGGTCGGCACCACGATCCCAAAGAAAAAGACCAGAGAGCCGGACGAGTCCTCTGGGGGGGGGGGTAACGGCGAAAAAGCCGACACCTGACGGATGCAGGAACTGCTGCTTCTCCAGGAAGAACGACTTCGAGAGCAACGGGGTGTCCATTCCGGGATTCAAGTGTAGCAAGGACGGCAGGACGCATTCACCTGATGCGTGCTGCGGTCATCATAAGAGACGCGGACGCGTCATGAATAGCAGATAACCCACAGGAGGATTAGACGATGAGAGTATGGGTTTATGACTTGAGGGGCAAATACGTCGAGGAGTGCAGGAGCATGAAAGACGCTGCCGAGAAGTACAACGTGACGGAAGATGATGTCCGGGATGCCGTGAGGTGCGGTGTTCCGAGGAACGGTCACTTCTTCGACTATGCAATCGACCCGCCGTCAACAAAGAAGCCAGCGGTCAAGTCCGGAGGCACGATATGAGAGTAAGTCCGGAACAGATCAGGGTGATTGACAGCGATAACCGGGGAAACTCGGACAACAGCATTATCCAGAGTGTCGAGAAGGAAGGAGTCCTGGTTCCCCTTCTCGTCACCAACAACAACGACGGGACGTTCACGCTGGTGGCAGGTCACAGAAGGCTCGCCAGCGCAATCCACTTCAACATCAAGATGGTTCCGATTCAGGTCATACCGGATGATCAGGCCGAGAAAGCCAGAGCTCTCGAGAATCTCGACCGCAAGGGAC
>Ga0310690_10003295_pt1 | contig 24449 bp, 19 predicted proteins | sample AusTroGonzalo_MG_2_FD_207661 | JGI IMG/M metagenome (GOLD analysis project Ga0310690, IMG submission 207661) | Bovine rumen microbial communities from tropical cattle in Woodstock, Queensland, Australia - Gonzalo_04 (v2) (version 2) | ecosystem: Host-associated > Mammals > Digestive system >... | reverse complement strand
CTATCAAATAGTTTTATGAATAATCAAGAACTTAAAGATTTAAGGGACAAGACCATTGAGAATACAACCGACGAAACCACTTGGGGAGGAACAGTGAAGTTGGAGGAGATTGAGGAGGCGATGAAGGTGGTGAAGGCTTAATTTAGCTTACTGCTTACCGCTTAAAACGCATCTTTTTTTTGATAGAGAATAAGATATGGCATACCAGTTTAAAAAACATAAAATGATAGATGGCAAAAGGTATGGACCAACTGGTAACGGTTGGTACTACCAGCCTGCCGACTATCACGGGAAGGTGAGCAAAACTCAAAGCAAGAAAGGGAAAAAGGCGAAAGAAAAAGAGCATGATGACAAAACGCATTGGGTGCTGAACAAAAGCCAACAATATGATGTCTTTTTGGAAGGTGTTGGTGGCAAGTTTATGGATAGCAAGAATATGTTTTCGGTGCTTGATAACTGCAATGTGGTTATGGGTGAAGATGGCGAGCGCATAGCCTTGTTCCCTGTTCCTCCAAAAGGAACTGTTGACTGGCATGGCTATCCTGTTTTAAGTGAAGAAAAGAAGCTTACGGATGAAATAATGGACAAATTCTGGAAAGCTAAAGCAATAACAATTGATGTATATTCACGTATGCTTCGTCGCGACTTATGAAAACCATTAAGCTAAACTTTGATATTAAGGCTCTTGACTGCTATCTGTATGGCGGTAACATTTATTTTGTCATGCAGAATGGTAGTATTATGTATGCCCCTTATCCTAAGATTATTTCACGTTTGGCCAAGAATTATGAGGAATCGGATTTCTCATTCTTGAAGTTGGCTTTTCTCAGAAACGAATTCTATTATAGCCAGCCGAGTCGTACCTTTTTGAAAGTACCGGGGATGAAGGAAGTTTTGAAATGGAATTGGGAAAGATTGTCGGAAACCGAATTCACTTTAACATACGATGATATTGAAGATTTGCTTCAGCCCCTGTGCGAATGGGAGTCCATCCCCCTCGACATGAGAATTTATGGGATGAGGATGTTTTTAGGTTGCAGGGCAGGCTTGTATGAAATAGTCATTGATGCAGACAATAGGAGACAGAAGCTTCAGCGGTGTTTTGACAGCAAGGTGACTTGCGTTAATGCCAAGTATGGTGAGTTGGTGGTGTCGGCTGATGCAGAAGGGCTCTACGCCGCAAGTATAGATATAGAGGGCGGCACGCGAACGAAGGTTGACGAGAAGAAAGCGGTTGAAAACCGTTCGCTGAGAACTGTTTGGGCTGATACAGATTTGTTCAACTACTATGGTAAGGAGGAGTTTTCGTATATCTCTAATGAATATCAAACGATACCTCAGAAGAAAGATAGATACTGGGAACATCGGGAAACGAAAAGAATAACGCGCTTTGCCGCCAAAAAACAGCCTATGGAGTCGGTGATTGTGAATAGCGGCTTGAAGAAAGAGGATATAGGATATTGTTTTAATAATTCAAGCAATGCATACGTTTTTTTGAAAAGTGGAAAACTACGTATCTACTCATTAAAAGACAAACAATATGCTGAAAAGGAAGGTTGGAACGAAATAGAGCTGTCTAAACAGAGTAGGAAAGGTGTTGAAGATGACTTGATAGATTACGGAAGGGTCATATCGGCTTTTTCTATCCCTAAAGGAAACGTGATGGAGTTTTTTGACAAAGTCTTGCTGTTAAAGGACGGACGCTCTTATGTAATAGAAGAGGAGCCAACTATAAGGACACGCTCATTCATGAATTCAATCCGTTATCAAGATATCTTATCCGTAACCAAAGAAGAAAGGGTGACGCTTCACGCCATGGACACCCTGAACGTTTCAAGAAATGCAATAACGGGAAAAAAGCAGAGTGAAGCATCGCTGGCCGACGTTTTTGATGCCATAGGGCTTAAAATGCCAATTGACGAACAGGATGGTGATTTGGATTTGCCGTTTTAGAGGAAAAGTAAAATTATGTATTCAATAGAGAACTATATCGGTGAAAAGGTGCGTCGCATTTCATTCTTGGTAAAAAGAGTGGATGATGGTCAATACCATCATTTGATGTCGGTAGTGGAATATTTGTTTCCAGATATGCAAGACTACGACGATTTCCGTTTTCAGAACAAAACAGAATATATTGACTTTGTCAAAGAAGATGACGGCGATAAGGACAAAGTTTTTTTTGTAGTTGACTTCCCCGTATTGACAGAAGAGTTCCTGAAAAGCCCAATCGGCAATTATACTATTGGAGGCGAAAAGGTTTTAGGATGGACGAATGCCAATGGCTTGTATGGTTGGAAACACAAAACGCCGGTGATAGTGCCGCTTCACCAGGATTCAAAGGGTTCGCTTGCATATATTTTGCCCAATAGAAAAGTGTCTGCATATGTCAATGTATTTCAACCAACGCAAGCATCTAAACTTGACTATAGAATAACGGATCAACTAAAAAGATTGTCAATCAAGCATCTTGGGCGTGATTTCACCCTTTATTCGGAATACATTGGAACCTGTATTGCGGCTTGTTACAATCCTATCTACCGCTCGTTAGACTTTACGGAAGATGCCGCAGATCCAGGCGTTTATGTCCGTGTAGATTATAGGGAAAAAGCAAAAAAAATTCTTTCATTTAAGTTTAGGGCATATTTTGAAGACGATAGTTTTAAAGATATTGGGTTGGCACCTTCTGTAGAGGGTGCTTTTTTGACTCGTTTTGATTTGCCTAAAGCTTTCAGGCGGCTCGACATTGAAGTATATGACTCAAACGACCGATTGATTGACTATTTTGACAAAGTTGTCTTTCTGCACAGGATAGTTGTTGATATGCATGTGAAATCAAAGGAAGTGCATGTCGTTGATGAGAATGGAGAAACGACGAAGGTGATTGATAAATTTGCAGGCGAGAAGTTTACCATAGGAAACTCGAAAGCTGATGAAACCGAATTAAAAGTGGCTCCAGAAATCACCTATCAACATACTGAGGACTCACTTGACTTCATTTTCTTTGATGGCGACAAAGAGCATGTAGAAGAGAATGAAAGCAAGGCAGAGAAAAGTGTTATGAGAATATTGAACACGGCAAACAAATGCTGCTATATCTGTGACATGTATTTCACGGTAAAGACCTTGAAGCGTTTTGTTATGCCTGTTCAACTTGAAGATGTGGAGATAAGAATACTTTCGAGCAAAGAAATGTTGAAGGCTGACGACATAGAGCAATTGAAGCGAGGCTGTAAAGCTTTGCGCGATGCAAATATATCAAATGTTCATTGTCGTCTGCTTAGAGGTGAAAAGGCAGCCCTGCATGATCGATACCTTGTGGCTGATAAAAAGGTGTGGTTTGTGGGTTGCTCGTTTGATGAAATAGGAAAGAGGGCTACTACAATTGGGCGTGTGCCAATGGATTACAGTAAAAAGATACTTGACAGGATAGAAGAGTGGTGGGAGAATGACGAACTTTCAGAAGAGATATAATGGCAAAGCCAGTGATTAGTGTACCTTTGACTGCTGATGCTGTAACACCTCCCGCGTTTGAGTATGGTGAGGATTATGCGTTTTACGATGCAAGAACGCAACGCCCCCCTGATTATTATCAGAAAATTCTCGCAACTGCCACCAAAACCATTCAAATTTGGGAAACGCATTCCAAACCAGAGGAGGATTGGAAGGTTTTTTCAGAAGTAACATGTCCCCAAATTGATATTACTATTCTTACCATTTGTGATAAGGATTTGAATGATGAAGCAGCTGTTCGTCTATTGGCTAACAATATCGTGAATAATTTGAACAATGCTGTTAAGACATGCGTTTTGACTATTTTTGCTTTTCGTAGATTTTGTATTTATGATGATTTGATGTGGCATGACAGATTTTTAGTGATTGATGATACAGATTATTATCTGGTTGGCCCTTCTATGAATAATCAAGTTGGTTCTGATACCAGTTTTGGGATACACTATCTTTCAAAAAAAACGGACAGGGATTTACTAAAAAAGAAATTGGATAGTTTTTTTCCTCTTACTGGTAATGCTTCATTAAGATTTAAGGTGACAAAAAAAAGACCTTGATATGGAAAGTGAGTATTTAAGAACATATCAGAATAATTGCTTTAAGCGGTTTTCAGGGGCTCAACTGGAGCAGGAGTTGCTGCTTATGGATGCTATTATGCAACCAGAAAGCAAGCATGCAGCGTTTGTAAAGAAACGTGAGGATATTGTTGATGATCTTGTTCGGCGAGTTTTGGATGGTGAATTGGATAGATATGAACTCTATAACAATTGTTCAAAATATTTTCCAAGGGTGAAATATCCACAATCACATGTGTTGCAAGGGGTGGTTTTCTATCGTGCTGGTAAAGAAAAGCACAAGCGGACCCAACTGTCAATCAAAGAATTGGGAGAACTGTGGGAGAACTGTGGGGCTGATTTTTTCTTAGGGTATATTCCTGAACGAGCTGAATTGGAGGGCTTTATTAAAGAAGCCGACTGGGATGCTTATCTAAAAAACACACGAGATATGGAAGGCAATAATGCCATCCTTTTTAAATCAGTGAAAGAGGCATATAAGGATTCTAAATGTGATGAAGATATTATCAAAGGGATTTGTCATTTCAATGACGGATCGTATCTGGAGCTGCCTGATTCAGTTGAAGTTTTGGTGTGGATGATAATATTGCAGCAAAGATGGGATTTGTATGTTAAGGTGCTCGGAAAACTGAAATATTTCCCCTATCAGGGGTGTCTGATTCATTGGCTGAGAACGGTGGAAGACTGCGAGGCGATTGCCAGCCAATTGCATAATGTTGAACACGAAGAAGTTTTACAGTACTTACTTCGTGAACAAGTGTTCTACTTGCTCTATGAACAAGAGAATTGTTTAAAATCGAATATTGAAAACACTCTACCGAAGAGATGGGCTGATAAGCCAGTAGAATTACTCGACCAATGGAACAACAACAAGGTTCCAATGCTAAGAAAATTTACAGATAAGTGGCTTGATGTGTTTGGAGCTGAAAAGATGAGCGAATGGGTAAGTGGGAAATTCAGACATGCCATAGGAAAAGCAGAACAATATAGGAAGTTTGACGAGAAAATACTGGAGGTGATTGACAGTAAAGTAAAGACTGAATTGAACTTCCCAGAAATTGATCTTGACGGGAAAGACCTTCCCACTCTATTCAATTATGCTTCAACTGCAACGGTTGTTAATATGAGTGACGAAGTCATGATGTCGATATTTAGGGCGATAGTATCGAAAGTTTATAAAACCATGATTTGCCCTGAATGGAAGTTGAACGAAAAAGGCTTTGAATTGGCAAGGTCTGTTTATCACTTGATACCTGCGGGTAAAACGGACGGAGTGCGTTTGCTCAAACAAAAGCACAAGCCACAGGAAGGTTATAAAGTGGATGGCGATAAGGCATTTGAGGCGGCATTTGGCGAGTCATTTTTGTTATCGGTTCTACTTTTGCAGGTAGAAGAATCGGAAGACAGAAAACGCTTTGACGAGTTGGTTGAATTGTTGTTCAAATACTCACGTAACGGTATAATGATGCAAGACGACCAGTTTTTCAATCCGTTCTATATTGCCGAACTGATAGTGACATTTATTCTTAAAGACAAGAAAGACAGCTTTGAATTGGCGCTTATTGAAAAGCATTCGGTGTTATCGTTTGTGCTGCGTGTGTTGACAGCCAATGGTGGTGAGATGTCGGTCAAAGTTCGTGAAGCTTTAATCAGACGGGTTTCGATGGAGTGGCAATGGGAAAAGAAGTACATGATACAGCGGAAAAATATGATGTACGAAGTGTTGGACGAGTATATTGGGAAAGTGAAAAAACTATAAATTGAAAAATGGGTCAAATAACGGATTTGCTTGATGTAAATAGGAGTTTGGTCGATAGCAGTTCATTGCTTATTTCATAAAAATCAAGAGTTTATGTATCTTAGCAAAATATATATCAGAAATTTTCGTGGAATCAAAGATTTGTCAGTTGATTTCGACAAGAAGCTTAATGTTATTATTGGAGCTAATGGTCAGTCGAAAACTTCATTAATAGATGCTATTCGGTTGTTTTATTCATGGGGTAGTCCTAATCGGGATTTGGAAATCACCAAAGATGACTTCTATGTTGACCTTACAGATCCAGCTTCCCCGGTTATATCAGATCGAATAGATATAGTGTATTTGTTCAGGGACTTGTCTCCAAAGCAGGAGGGTGCTTATTATCTTTATTTAATAACAGGAGATGATGGGAAATACGAAGCAAGAGTACATCTTAGCTATGAACTTATGGAGAACGGAAGGATAAAGCCTTCACTTGTGACTGGAAGAAAAGATAATGAACAAAGAGTGGAATGGGATACGCTACAATATTTTCACAACTACTATCTTGGTGCCTTAAGGGATAGCACAAGGGATTTAATGAGCACAAGAAATAATTTGTTGGGTAGAGTGATAAAGCGCAAGATAGATAATGCACGGAGTGAAGATGCGATTAAAGAAATTATTAGGAAAGCAAATGATAGCCTTTTGAAACGAGACGAAGTAAATGAGACCAAGAAAGGAATCAATGAGAATTTGGACAAAATCAATAATGAAAACTCCAATAAGGTTGGTTTGCAAATTGAGCCAAGCCGAATAGAATATATTGTAAATGTCATTAAACCATACCTTCCTTTCGTAAAAGACTCAAAAGAAGGCTTTGTGCTAACCCAAAACAGTTTGGGTTATAACAATCTCATTTATATTGCTTCGGTACTTAGTGATATAAAAGACTGTCACGAAGATGATGACGTGAGCATATACTCGTTGCTGATTGAGGAGCCTGAGGCACATCTACACCCGCAACTTCAAGTTAACCTGTATGATTTTCTTAAAAATGCAGATGACAATGTTAACAGCCAGACTTTTATAACAACACATTCGCCAACTTTGACTTCGAGAATCCCTTTGGAAAATCTTATCTTAATGAAAGAAAAAGCATATAGGGTAGGTGATTGTTTCAAGGACAGGGAAACTGAGAATATCATACGTGATGTAAAAGGGAAAAAGAAACTATTGGCTGATGATGTAGCAAAATACAGAAACATGATAGCAAGGTATTTTGATGTGACACGTTCGCAATTGCTATTCTCTTCTGGATGTTTGTTTATTGAGGGCATATCAGAATGCCAACTTATGGAAACTTTCTCCAAAATCATGAATAAATCGCTTTCTGATCATCAAATTGAGATAGTGGATACCAATGGTACGGCTTTTTATCAATTCATGATGTTGTTCAACTCATCTAATAGTGACAAAAGATTACCATTGAGAGCTGCATTTGTTTCGGATGAGGATCAGTTTACTGATTCTAAGTATTATAGTTTGGATAATCTGATAGATAATAATTATGCGAAACTTGATGAGCTTCGTAATGGTATAAACAACGGAGATAAGAGTGGCCGCATTGATAATATGAATGCCATGACAAATAGCCAACCAGATGTAAAAGTGTTTTCGGGGGAAAAGACCTTGGAGTATCAAATATGCAGGGCAAACGTGATGGATGGCAAGGCTGCAACAAAAGGAACATGGCTGTATGAATTTTTAAAGAGTAGCTATGAAGAGCAAGTGAAAAAGGTGGAGGCTTACATGGATACTTTTGAAGATGATGATTTGAATGAAAAACAACAGCAAAATGTTGCCCTCCTATTGTGGAAATGTTTGCCGGATAAGGCAGGATTCGCACAGGAACTGGATGCTTTCCTTACAGAAAAACTTGATAAAAAGGAAAATGTTAAATTCAAGGTTCCGGTTTATATTAGTAATGCTATCAATCATTTGATTCCATAAATGGACTACGAAATAACTCCACAAAGACAAGCCTATCTGGATGCAAGGGGATACACAATTCTCACAGCTTGCCCTGGAAGTGGTAAAACTACAAGTATTGTTAAGAAACTATACGCAATTTCTCAATACTGTAGTGAAACTTACGGGAAACATACTGGATATGCTTGTTTGTCTTTTACGAACAAGGCTTGTGATGAATTGGTCCGGAAATATCAAGAAATGCATGATGAAAGTATTTGTTTTCCTCATGTGGTTTCAACAATCGATAGTTTTGTTCTTCAATATATAGTTTTGCCGTTTTGGTATTTGTGTGATTATTGTGGAGCACGACCCATTGTAATAAATGACGAACAACCCATGCTTAAAATGTACTATATGAGGGTTGTGAAAAATGGTGTGGCAAGTGTTTTTCTTCCCAAAGAAATCAGGCCGTTCGGGGCCTTGTTGCATCAAAAAAGTCCTAATAAAATAGAGAGAAGGTTAAATGCCTACTATTGGGGGAATCATATTGTAACTGGAGCCCAAGATAAAGCCTATTGCGAAGCGGCTTTTCTCTATAGACTGAAAAGGGGTTTTATTACAAGTAGCGATGCGGTTTGGATAGCATGTTATATCCTGACCAAACATGAAGAGGTATCGAAAGCATTGGTACAAAGATTTCCATACATTATTGTTGACGAATCACAGGATTGTTCAGAGTTACAATTCTATATTTTCTCAAAACTTAAGGAATCCGGTCTTGAGAACTTGGAGTATGTGGGAGATATTTGTCAGGCCATATACGAATACAGAGATGCCAAGCCCGATTATTTACAAAACTTGATTACAGACCCTACTTGGAAGAATCTACCTCTAACAGAGTGTAGGAGGTCTAATCAAAGGATTATCAACCTATATAGTTTGCTTAAATCTTCGGATATTCCAGAAATAAGGTCTCATTTAGTAGAAGACAAAGGAATACCAATAAGGGTTTATCTATATGACTCAAAGAACAAACGAGAAGTCATTAGACATTTCAACAATATCTGTGATGAAAAGCAACTTCAAAAGAGGATGGTTCTTGCAAGGGGTCACAGTTTGTGTAGGGAACTTGCAGGTGTTAAAATTCAGAAATTCAAGTTCTGGACGGCATCTTTCCCTAACCTTTTGATAGAGGCTAAATTCTGTTTTGAAAGCAACGAAATGGATACTGCCTTTAGAAAGGCAAGATTGGCTATGGTTGATTTGATGTGTTCAGAAGACCCTGTTGAAAGGAAAGCATTCTTACAAAGCATAGAACATAATGTTGAATACAATGCCGGGCTATTTAGACTAATGCAGGATATGCCTCCATTTTCATTGTCATTTGATGATTGGACAAATCAAATGGGGGATAAGCTTAAAGACTTTTGTGGCTTAGAAAATGCTCCTGATTTTGAACCACGTCAAAAAGGGATAGAAGGGATTAACATTCATACGCTGAAAGACATGCCAGTAGAGCAATTCTATCTTTCTAATGACGAAAATAGCGACTATCATAACACGATTAATACAATTCATTCTGCAAAAGGGGCTACACTTGATGGTGTTTTGCTGTTTTTGTCAGAGGATAGTCAAGGAAGAAGGTTGTCGCTGAATGATTTTCCAAAAAGAACACATAAAAAAATGAAGGAGAGTCAGCGGATGATATATGTTGCTTGTTCAAGGGCAACTCAATTCTTGGCTTTGGCTGTGCCTAGTTCAGTGCCTGTCGCTCAAATAGATGCTGCCTTGAAGGGAATAGATTATAAATTGGAAAAGGTCGGTCTCCAATTGGATTTGGCACTTTTCTAAAAGTGTTTGGGGAAATACAGTTCGCAAAAAGTCATAATTGTTTAACAAAAAAAACACAGGGTGTAGCTTTCGATAACTTTCACAACCTGCTTAGTTGCTTGACTGCTAATTCTGCTTACAGCTTGCCGTGTTGAAATAAATTTTAAGAATTGCAATAAATTTGACGAAAAAACGTTATTTTTGCAGGAGAAATATTGATTAACGAAAAGGAATCGATATGAGACTTAAACATATAGATATTAGAAATTTCAGGGGATACGAGCTGAAAAGCTTTGATTTCGATAGGCAACTGTCGGTAGTGGTGGGTAACAACACTGCTGGTAAGACAGCATTACTCCAAGCCATCCAAGTGGCGTTGGGGGCATATCTGGCATCGCTCAAAGCCTTGCCAAACGAGCCTGCATATAGGCATAATTTCACCAAAGACGACGAGTTCCAACGTTATGATCGAGAGAAAAAGGATTTTTTCAAGAACGACGAGTCGACTCGTATCGACGTGGATGCTTTGTATCCGACTACGGTGAAAAATGGCAGTGCTGATTACGCTATGGAGGAAACCCCTGTCAGCTGGTGGCGGGAGTTTCGCGGCAACAAAACCACCCACTCGGTGGAATGTGCCGGTGAACTGATGGAGCATGTGGAGGTAATGGAGCGCAAGCGTGAGACGGAAGGCGACAATGCCATATTTCCGCTTGTGCTCTCTTTTGGAGCCAACAGAATCGACAACCAATACAGAACAGCTACCAAAACAAAGGAACGTGCTTCGAAAATAACTCTTGGCTATAAATCGAGCCTGCGCGAAACGGTTGATTTCCAAAGTGCTTTCGACTGGCTTTACCGTTATGAGCAGAGTATGAAGAAAGGACAGGAGTTTGAGGGTACATACGATGCTTTTCTGGATGCTTTGACAACGGCCATCCCTGCCTTGACGGATGTGATGGTTGACTCTAAGAACAACGAATTCACCGCCAAGGTGACAGTGAGGGGACAGGAACCGACTTACCAGACGTTTGACCACATGAGCGACGGCTTCAAGTCGATTATCTGCATTGTGGCTGAAACGGCCTATCGCTGTGTGCAGCTGAACGGCTTTCTGGGCAAAGAGGCAGTGAGGAAAACACCCGGAGTGGTGTTGATTGACGAACTTGACCTATACCTGCATCCGCGTTGGCAACAGCATCTGCTTGACGATCTACGCAAAGCTTTTCCGCTGATACAGTTTATCGTTTCAACCCATTCGCCGTTTATCATTCAAAGCGTGAGAAAGCAGAACCTTATTACCCTTGACGGCGTAAACGATGACACCGACCCGATATACCGCAGCATTGAGGAAATTGTGACCACCGAGATGAACATGGAAACGCCTCGCAGCAAAGCGTATAACCTGATGGTGGAGAAGGCTGAACGGTATTACCAATTGGTGAAGAAAGGACAAGGGAACACGGCAGAAGCCAAGAAGGTGAGCAAGGAGCTTGACGAGATAGAGCAAGAATTCTCTGACGACCCGGCATACGTGGCATTGCTTAGAGCGGAAAGGAAGTCGGTATGAGACCTGTGACTAAAGCGACTGTTGTGAATGCGACATACAATCCCTACCAGTTGGCGAAGCCCGATTTGGTTGACAATTTGGGGTTGTTTTGCTCCTATTGCGAAGAAGCCTATCACATGGAGAGGGATTTGCAGGTGGAGCATGTGCAGCCCAAGGGGTTGCCTCAATATGCCCATTTGGAAAACGAATGGTCGAACTTTCTGTTGAGTTGCCAGACATGCAACGGTGCCGACAACAAAGACACAAAGGATGTTGTTTTGAGCGAAGTGCATCTGCCTCATTTGAACAACACCTATAAAAGCCTGGAATACCGTGCCGGTGGCGTGGTGATGGTGAACCCTGCGTTGACGGGCGATTCGCAAAGACACGCACAGGCCTTGCTCAAATTGGTGGGACTTGACAAAACTCCCGCAACATCGAAACCAGGCGACAAGAGATGGCGCAAGCGAAGCGAGGACTGGGGGATTGCAAACCATTATTTGAAAAGATACCTTGCCCACAAGATAGATGAAGATACCATATTGGAATTGGTGAAATACCGTGGCGGATGGTCGATTTGGTTCACTGTGTTCAGAGGTTGCGATGCGGTGAGGGCACGTCTTATCAGTGACATTCCCGGTACCTGCACTGCATGCTTTGACGCTAGCAACCATTATGAACCGATAGACCGCAATCCGGGTCAGGGCGATCCTGTTTGAAAAAGACAAAATGAATATCTTAGACGCAAACATCGGGTCCGCTAAGGACAATATGAGTAGCCCCGTGCACAACTGGTATAAGTTCACGGCTGGCTTCTCTTATAAGTTTGTGGATATCATTTTGGATGGTTATCAGCCAGAGAACACCGTGGTGTATGAGCCTTTTGCAGGTTGTGGCACTACCTTGGTGGAATGCCAAAAACTTGGATTCCGCTCGGTGGGTAACGAGAGTCAGGAGTTGATGTGTAACGTGATAAATGCCAAACTCAACTGGACTATTAAGGAGGCTGATTACAAGACAGCTATTCAGAATATTAACCAATACGTAGTAAGCAATAAAGACAAAAAAGAAACCGCAGACAAATTCCATCCATTGCTGGTTACGCTCTATGATAACCCATCGTTACGGGAACTCTACAGTATCAGAGATGGCATTCATGAAATTGACAACGTGGAACTACGCCTTTTTTTCAATATGGCGTTGTGCCAAACACTTCATAAGTCGGCAATACATCCCATAGCCGTACCATACATTTCCCGCTCAAAGTTTTTGGCTGATTCGGGTCATGCATTGGAGAAATTCAACAAAATATCCGCACAGATGGTGGACGACATCAAAAAGATGCCAAATCACAATAGACTAGCTACGGTGTATAACTGGGATTCACGTATAGAAAACAGTAAAATAGCTGACTCGTCGTGCAGACTATGCATCACATCGCCGCCCTATTTGAACAACCTCGACTATGGTGAAGTATCGAAGGTGCATTCCCACTTCTTTGAAATGACCAGCAACTGGAATGATATTACAGAGAAGGTGCGCCATAAATTGGTGACGGGAGCTACAACCCATTACAGAGAAACTGATTTCAATCTTGACGTTTTTTCACAATCGGAGTTTGCCAAAAAAAATCCCGTAACCATGAAAGAATTGGTTGTGCTGTATGACAGTATCATCAAAAATGCCAAGACGAGAAAAGGCAAGAAAAGTTTTCACATCTTAATGATGCACTATTTCGAAGATATGTATAAGGTGCTGAAAGAGATGCGTCGGGTGTTGGCAGAAGGTGCGGAAGCCTATTTGATTCTGGGCGACTCAGCTCCATACGGTATCTATGTGGCTACCACACAGTTTTTGGGCGATATAGCAATGAATGCGGGGTTCAGGGAATATTCAATCCACAAGATACGCACGCGTGGCGACAAGTGGAAAACACTTTCCAACAGGCATAATATTTCCCTGTCGGAAAACATACTCATTCTGAAATAAATGACATCATACAAAGTCGACATCTCGAAAGCAAGGGTAGAGCGTTTAAACCTGATAACTGACAAAGAAGCCAATGCAGTGTTGGGTAAAGGTTGGACGCTGCCGTTTGTCTATTCATTTCAGGAAATTCGTGATGTTTTTTTTGCTTTTTCCAAGAATGGTCAGAGTGGTACTGTCACGGAGTTTTCAAATAAATATGTCAAGGGTGTGATACCTTCTGTGCGTAGTCCATGGGATGATAAAGGCCGACGGGTACTTGAGATTAAGAATGCACTAATCAATTTCGGCTTGATGGATCAGCAAACACTCAGGTGCAAAGAAGGGGTGTTTGAAGAGGTGGTGCCAGGCACTCCTTTGTCGGATGCCGATCTTGAGGTGTTTCGTGAAATATTCTTCCACTATTTCAGATTTCAGGAGTATTCATCGTTGTTTATAGCTCCCGATATGCCAACCACTGGCAAACTGGCACTAACTGAGAGTCAGTTGATTGAAAGCAGCATGGTGCTCTATTATTATGGCTCGACGGGTACCCGTATTGACTCTTTCTTCTACACACTTGACCATCCCGCATTGGTTTATAAGTTTCCAACAGATGACAAAGGTGTTGTTAAGGGTAGCTTTATGCGCTTTTGGGATACATTCCTCTCATGGTCGAGTCAGTTGGGGTTGGTGGAGCGTATCAATATGAAGCGGCAGGGTTATTTGCTTGCTGATGGCAAGTCGTTTAACGCTGGCTATTTCATTAACCCTGGCGCATTGATTGATGTGGCTGGAGTTCTTTCAAATAAGTTTAAAAGGCAATTGATGGTTGATATTTCAGAATTGGTAATGGAAATTTGTTTCCAGTTTCGGAGTTCAATTGGCATTGCCCAACAGGCTGTGATTGACTATTATTTGGCTAACAGCGACAATGTGTCGCTTATCAGGACATCCGAGATATTTATTAAAGAGACGGAATTGAACAGAAACGACAGGATATTGTACCCAAAGTATAAAGGCAGTTTCGTTTCGCATATAAAATTACGGAGATATGAATGAAGAGTTAACAGGACTTGAAGGCATACTTGGTCTTCAGCCCGCAACCAACAAGTATGAGCAATGGGGGATTGCTTTCAACCCTTTTCCAAGGTCGGGCACTTCGAATATCAATGGAAGTGATGAAAACAACCGCAAATTACGTCCGCTCGACGCAGAATTGTTCAATGGTATCAACCAGTTTATAGCCAATGCATTGGTGCCCAATAAGGTTGAGGAGGATGACCAATTTATCAGTGCCACTATTGTGGGCGACTATGGCAGCGGCAAGACGCAGCTGCTGATGTATGCCAAATCAAAACTTAACGAGATACGCGACAGTCAGGCCTATCTGAAACCCTACACCATCTATATTGACAACCCCGGAGGCTCAATCCTGGAGTTTATGGGTACGCTGATAGCTAAAATAGGCGAGGAGAATACACGCAAGTATGTGTGGAACCATATCATCAGTGAGATTAGGAATAGCGAAGAAATCAAAGCTCAGTTGAAACCCTACGAGCCTTCAACTGCTATTTTATTTGACGAAATGAAGGATTCAATCAGTCCGTATAGCGATGCCAACACGGTAAGTTATAAGCAGTTTCTCGACTCGTTTTTGCGTTCGTTGCCAGTGCAGAAGAAACGCCGTTTTGATGAGTTGCTCAGTGGCATTGTTCAGCAAATATTAAACGAAGACACAAAGGACCCAACGGTGGCCTACTATTTCTACGAGTTTATCTCTTCAGACTTCGGCATCAACAAGACATGGGAGGCTTTGACCAGTGGGAATCTGCGACAGATTGCTGGCAAGGAAGCTGATGTGATCAAATACATAGTGAAATTGTTGAAACGGGAAGGCTATACCCATGTTTTCATTCTGGTTGATGAGTTTGAGGATTTAACGGCGGGGCGTTTGTCGAAGGCGCAATTAGACAACTATATTCACAATCTGCGCACCTTGCTTGACAAGCATCGTGAGTGGTGTTTGTTATTTGCAATGAACCCCAAGGCATTGGAAAGATTGACTTTGTTGTCGCCGCCGCTTGCCGACCGTATTACCATTAGGAGGCTCGATATAAACAACTTGAATACAGACGAAGCTCGCAAGGTGATTGAAAGCTACTTGAATCTTGCTGATTTTAAGCAAGAATTTCCGTTTACCGACGAGGCTGTTGAATATATCAACAGCACTTGCGATGGCAATGTGCGTCGGGTACTGAAAGCTGTTTTTGTGCTGTTTGAAAGTGCTGCTGATGCCCATGTGAAAATCATTGACAAGGCATTTGTAGAATCCAACATCCCAACATTCTGATTATGGAACCATGGTCTGCACAATTAGAGAAGTTCAAGATTAACTTCTTTTTGGACACCAATATACTGTGTTATTTGGTGGATGACACATACCCTGCTTTGACCGCTTTTATAAAGGCGTTGAAAGAAATGCCAGTAGTGCAACTATATTCTTCGGAATATGTGTTGGCTGAATTGTTTGAGGTGCGAAAGAAGGAGAATTATTTTCACGAGGTTTTAGAGCGCTCCAAGAATGACGGCAAGTTTATCAATATCTCGTCCTTTATTAAATACAACAAACGATATGCAATCCCGGATTATGAATATAAGGGGGATTTGGCGGAGGCTGTAAAGAAAAAAGTGAATGAGGATGTTGAACGGATAACGAATGACTTTGGAATCTCTTTCGAGAACAGTTTCAATGATAAGTTGCTTAAACCAATGAAAGGAGTTTGTCTTTCAACAAAGATATCAAGAGAGGACAGCCTTGTGCTGGTCTCGTCGGTTTACAAAAGTAGCATAGAAGAGGTTTCTGAACGAGTGGTGTTGTTGACAGGCGACAAAGATTTCTATGATTGGGCTATTGAGTCGAAGAGTGAAATAGAAAGTGTTTTTAGCACGAGCAAAACGCCGGACATTGAACATATAATGAGCATCGGAAATAGTATTTCCGGGTTTTCTGGTGGGACAAAAAGTTTAAGGGAAAAGATTGACGATGTGGATGAGTTGGCAGTCCAATATGTAAAGAGTTGTTTGATGGATACCTATAAGGATAGCTACATAGGGAAGGTGGTTGTCAAAAACTGCCCAGGCGCGCCAAGCAATATGATGGCTTTAAAAAGTGAAGTAAAGTTGGAAAATAATGAGCTGTATATGGTAATCCTGTCAAAGTCGTTGTCCTTTGTTTATTGTCCACAACCAAAATCAAGGTTGTATCATAGTGGAAAGATGATAAGTGTCCCTTTTGAACCTAAAGGTGGTGACAATATAGTTACATTTGTGTGTGATGAAACAGATAACGATATATTTAAATCTGTGAATGAAGCAGGAAATCTTGTTTTTGTACATCCTGATAATTCAATATAATAATACTATAAAATATTCGATAATTTGCTATTATCGATACTCCTCATCCAAAATAATTCCTTATCTTACCGCAAAAACGGCTTGTGACAAGAGATTTAGAACAAATGACTATTGCGACGGCATCGGAAGAGTTTTTGCGCTACTGCCGGTTTGAGAGAAAACTAGACGAGAAAACAATTAAAGCTTATCGTTTTGATATAAGACAATTTGCTGAGGAGTTGACTGCAAACACCCAATTGTGCGATGTGACAAGAGATTATTTGAAAAAGTGGATCGAATCGTTGTCGAAATATCGCTATAAAACAATTAAGAGAAAGATAGCATCAGTCAATGCTTTGATGAATTATCTCGAGGGAGAATTCGAAGAGTTCAACAATCTGTTGCGCAGTTTGCACATAAGGTTGAAACCACCAGTGAGATTGCCGATGGTTATGACAAAAGATGAGATGCAGAGAATTGTTGGCAGACTTGACAAGGAGATAACCGCTACTGAAAACAACAGGCAAAAATTTCTGTGTTCGCAACAAGGCCATAATTGAACTTTTATTCGGCTCGGGGATGAGAATCGGCGAGTTATGCGGATTGCGAAATAAAGATGTGGATTTACAGTTGGGACAGGTGCGAATAATCGGGAAAGGTAACAAAGAACGGATAGTTGACATATGCCTGCCGGTGATTTTGAATCCGCTACGACAGTGGATAAGAATCAGGAAGTCTTCAGAAGACCCCAAGGATGCCTTTTTCACCAGCCACATTGGCCGAAGATTGGGTCCACAAACAGTTAGGGCATTGGTCCGTCAACTGACTCGCGAATGCAACATAGAAAAGCATGTAACACCACACACTTTCCGCCACACATTCGCAACGCTTCTTCTCGAAGAAAACGTCGACATAACATACATTCAACACATTCTAGGACACAGTTTCATCTCAACCACGCAGATTTATCTTCACGTCAATCCGTTTAGGCAACGTGAGATATTGATGAACCATCATCCGAGAAGTAGGATGTAATGTATTTTTATGAGTGTTATTAATGCAGAAATGTTATATAGGCAAAGAAATAATTCATAATCAAAGATGTACTATCGAGTAGAAGTTAATCATAAAAATATTGGAACGGTTGTTGAGACTCCGTTTTCACTGAATCCAACAAGAGTTAATGTTGCTCAAAATTTGGAAAGGTATGATGACATCCAATCCAATTGTTGAAGTGCTTTTCGTGGAAAGATATAAACTAAATACGAATAGCATGTAACTGCTTTTTAGATTGCAACGTGAAACGTTCCTGCTTGGTGTATGCCAAGAGTTTCACATTCTAAATGTTTGGCAGACGGATATATTTAATGACAATGGTATTATATCGCAGAACCATAATCACCTTGGATGATTTAAAAACGCAGAAAGATTACATGCTTTTCTGTGTTTTTGAGAAATTATGGCCTGATATGGTTTCGCCACAACCGCTACACAAACATCCTAAATATAAGGATTTTATGGGTGACGGACGGTTCGACGTTTGTGTTCATGTGGATGAAGAAAATATAAATGCGAACGTGGCTGACAATCCGCTGCCTTATGTGACGCTGAAAAACAAGGTAGAGATGCTTTGGGGAGATATGCGTCGCGATCCTGACATTGGTGTTGCTGGTTTTGAATTGAAAAAGGGTCATGCGGATATTGATTCGGTAACCGAGGTGTTGCCAAATCCAGACAGTGTACATGAGGTTTGGTCATGGTTTGACACTCAAAGAACAATGACCAAATTCTTGGCGACGCACAACATAGATTTGGATAAAATAGGTAAATTCACCAAGAAAAACCTTAGTTTTGATATCAGTTTGCATCCCTTGCAAATAGGATGTATTTATGTAGTTCACTATAAGCCAATAAGAACAGTGCACTTGGAAACTGTGCCTACAATCCCGGCCGTTAGATGTGAAATAAGATGGAGAGATATATCAATTAGTGAGGATGTTACAATTAGGGTAACTGAAAGAATTGTTGAGAAGAAAAGTACTCCTAATGTTTTCGAAACGCAACTTGCCAAAGGTAATACATTTGCCTTGGTCACTATGAATGGACGACCTCATATGATTGACGTTGAAATATTCAATGCCAATGGTAAACGGCTGTATTTCCTGAATAATGTGACTTTTATAAGCGGTATATCAACAAAACAATCCCCCAAACCACAGCAACCTTCATTGTCAAAAGAGATTGGCTTGGAGCATTATCTGAAGCCTGCAATTCTTGATAAAGATCGCAGGTTGCAACGTGAACGAATGGAGTTTGTGTTTTTTGACGGCGACCCCAAAAAGAAGACTGAGAACAAGAATGAAGCGATAGGGTATGTGAAACGTATTTTGGATAAAGCAAATGAAAAAATCATAATAGCTGACCCCTATTTCTCTGATGAACAATTTGCAGAGTATATTGTTCCTTTGGGCAATGAAAAACTGAAAATAATCATAATAAATTGTAAAGAGCAGCTGGGTCAAGTGGCTCATGGAAGAAAGGTGAAAGTAGCCGAGGTAGCTAACAAGCTGAAAGATACAATTGCTGGGTTTAATGAGAAAAGTGTATGCCAAGCTGCTTGCTATTGCATAACCGGCCAGGGAAGATTGCACGACCGTTTTGTGCTGACGGAAAAAGAAGGATGGTTGATAGGGTCGTCGCTAAGCGAATTTGGAAATAGAGCTTGTTGTATTGTAAAAACTACTGAAAGTGGATGGCAGCAATTATGGGATTTGGCAAATGAATGGTGTGAAAATGAGAATGTCTCACAACCAATTGACAAAATGATATGGACAGAAAAGACGGAATCATCAATCGTGAGCTTGCTGGAATGCTTGCGCAAGAACATATGCGCATGCTTCAAGAAGAAGTAGAGATTGATGAAGAATATAAGGAAAGCCAAAAAGAGGCAATTGAAATAGCCGATAACCCCCTTGATACAATAGATCCTAGAGCTATTTTTTCAAAAACTGTTGCTTATGGCGGTCGTGATACATATTTTATTGAGTTGGTGACGGAAAAGGATGATGAGGAACAGTTTGAAAACCTGAGAACCATCAATTATTACTCCATGTCATATGTTATGCTGCCGGATTCTATTGATTTGGCAGGCTATAATTTGCTTGATAGAAATGATTATGCCGGTTGGTGTGAAGTACTCTATGCTTTGAAATATGTGCCATTGCAGGAGTCATTTTGCGATACGCTGAAACGTCACAATGACTATTTGGAAGTGCTGCGACATATTGATAATAGTCGAATGGCTTTCAGCAAGACTTTCTTGATGATGTTTTTGATTCACTGGTTTGATTGGTTGGTTAAATCAGGGCTGAATTTGTGGAGTTATGAGGATAAACGGGAAGTGTATCAGAATGATGAATTCGCTATCAAACTAAAGAAAGAGGCGCAACCAATTCGTGATGAGTGGTTTCAATTACTGCCGCAACGTATTGAGAAGATGCTGAAGACGTTCGCCAACAAGTTGTCACCTGAAATTATGCTGGAATGGGCTTGCGAACAACCTTTGCAAAACGACAGGCTGCAAAATGATTATGGAGCTGTACATGATCAATGTTTGAGGCAGATATGGGCTATACTGGCGGAAATGGTTGATATAAAAAACATGAAACCAAAACAGCAAAATCTTAGTTTCCTAATGTTGCTGTGTGATGTGGCAATTAATGATGCGGATGTTGAACGGGCAAATAATGTGTATTTAGCTATTCAAGAGCGCTTGTTGAAGGAAAACTTCTCAAATATGGGCAACAAGTCGGAGGTTGATGAGCGGTATCAAAGGAAAATTTTGGAATTAATGAGGTTGTTACATAACGATTTGAATGCAAGTGATATTATCAATGAAATAGCAATAACTGCTGACGGATGGAATATCGATTATGATTTGGAATATGAAATGGCTCGCAGAGAGGCATTTATTGTTTGTTGCTTGTTAAGGCGTTTTGAGGCGTACGAAAAGAGTGGCCAAGAAATGTTTAATGACTGGAAACTGGTGATCGATATCTTTATGCGTGATTATCGCCGATGTGACAATGCATATATTGCAGGTGATTGGTTTGCAATACCCTTAAAGGTGGCAGTTGAGATAGCTGAAAATAATCGGGACAAACACTGTATTAATTATCTGCACGAAGTTTTGCTGAGAGATGTGTTGAATATAGTGTCTTTATTGACCATGCTTTTTTCAAACAGCATACATTTTTCAGACGAAACAGTAAATCGTTTGCTGGATAGAATTGACGAAGAGTGGCCATCGGCAAGTCTCTTGATGGATGTACGTGGTCAAAAACAAAACAGGGATATTATAGATAAATATATCGCGGAATTGAGAAAATTTGATAAAAGGTCGCGAAAATGAATTTATTAAAAGTGTTAGTATCATAAAAATTACATCCAATAACAATACAACGTGAAAAACAAAGAAGACATTGAAGTTAGAAAAGTCCTTTCAGGAATTAAAAGAAATCTGGATAAGAAAGGATGGGGTTGTATGATAAATGGATGTGACCAAAAGGCCATTAACTCTCATTTGCTTCAAAGACATGGCGTGTTGTCAAATGTTGTCGAGAACGGACATTGTTATGAGTTGAGGGAGAAAGATATTTTTTCATGGACTAAAAAAACACCACCTTTTGAGTTTAAACGTTGCGGTATCCAAGATGCCTTTTCTTTACATCTGTTTTGTAATCATCATGATACAGATGTCTTTAAACCGATAGAGTCGGGTACAGTGGATTATGATAATTATCGCAACCAACTTTTATTAAGCTATAGGGCAATATGTGCCGAAATGCGTAGGAAAGAAATAATAGTGGAGATGTATAAGCGGTATCTTGGATCAAAGATACTGCAGGCATATCGAAATGATTATCTTGATTTAATCAAAGAAGCAATTAAAGGTAACGAAGCTGGAATAAAGGATTTGGTTTTTTACAAGCATCAGGTTGAGGAAGAGTTAGCTTTTCCTGCAGACAATTTTTTCTTTGTTCATCATACATACCCAATTAAAGGGTTGTATGCATCTTCTGCTTTTACAATATCCAATTATGAAGAATCGATAGATACGTCAGAAGCGATACCAAATTGTATAGGACATCTTATTCCTAATGGTGAATGTTCTGAATTAATATTTGGTTATCAGAAAGGACATGTTAATAAGGCAATTATTGAATTTGTAAATGGATGGGCTAATTTAGATACCGATTCTTTAGGTGAAAGATTGACAGGATGGTTTACGCTTATTGAAAGTTGGGGAATATCACCAAGTCTTTTCGAAAGAATCAAACCTTCAGATATAGATCACTATTTTGGATTATTTGAAAACGATTTTGATGGTGCTGATCAAACCCCAAATGTCGGATATAATATGTTTGCTGGTTTACTAAATCCAACCTATCAATAAAACCAATTAATATATTGTTTCGTAACAAAACAATAAAGTTACATAGTTTTTTGTTTACCGAAAGTAAAATCAATTGTATATATGCCAACCAACCGCATCCATCTCTGCCTCGCCAAAATGTCGCCAACTGGCGCTGAGCTACGCTACATCCAGGAAGCATTTAGCTCCAACTGGGTAGCACCGCTCGGCCCCAACGTAGATGCCTTTGAGGATGAACTGGCCCGTCATTTCGACCGACCGCAGGGAGTGGAGAAATCTCCTGTTTATGTCGCAGCAGTTTCATCTTGCACAGCCGCCATCCATTTGGCATTGCTGCTTTTAGGCGTCAAGCAAGGCGACGAGGTCATCTGCCAGTCATTCTCATTCTGCGCAAGCTCAAATCCCGTGACATATTGCGGAGCCACTCCGATCTTCGTTGATTCAGAGGAAGATACATGGAACATGTCGCCCAAACTTCTCGAAGAAGCCATCAAAGACCGCATCGCCAAAACGGGTCGCAAACCGAAAGCAATAATTGTGGTTGATCTTTACGGCATGCCCGCCAAATGGGACGAGATAACCGCCATCAGCCGGAAATACGACATTCCCGTTATTGAAGACGCTGCCAACACCCTTGGCTCGTATTACAAAGGCAAGCCCTGCGGCACTTTTGGCGATATCGCGACGCTTTCATTCAACGGCAACAAGATGATAACAACTTCAGGCGGAGGAGCTATCCTTTGCAAAGACGAGGCTACCAAGAAGCGTGCCATTTTCCTTGCAACACAAGCCAAAGAGCCATTTTTGCATTACGAGCATGAGGTAATAGGATTTAATTATCGCATGTCCAACATCTCTGCAGGAATCGGAAGAGGCCAGATGACAGTTTTGGAAGACCACATCAAGCATCACAAACACGTACACAATCTTTATCGGGAACTTTTTGCGACCACGGATTTCACAGATTTAACGGATATTTCAGTTCAAGGTAATCCGAATGGCGATTTCGATAGCAATTTCTGGCTCACCACAATCCTTTTCAAACAAGAAATTGACACCGAAGCTTTCTGCCTGAAACTTGACAAAGCCAGCATCGAAGCGCGTCCACTCTGGAAACCTATGCATCTCCAGCCAGTTTATAAAGATTCTCCAGCATTCACCAACGGCTTTTCAGAATATCTGTTCAAACACGGCATCTGCTTGCCAAGTGGCCCGTGGGTGACCGACGACGACGTGAAATATATTGTGCAGAAGATAAAGGAGGCGATTGTTTTTTAGTGGTTATTGGTTATAGTTTATAGGTTATTGAGATTTACATAGATAAAAGGTTAGGTTTCAGAAGGAATCTGGCCTTTTTTGTTTTCTATAATTCAAAATTTATATATTTTTTTAAAATAGCTTCAATTTAAACTTTTATTCGTATATTTGCAGCGATAAAGTTTAAATATAAGCTATTATGGAAAATATTTACATGTTAGCGGATGCTGCAATATGTCAAAAAATAGGAGGCAAGCTGAAACAAACAAGACTGAAGCAAAACATCACCCAACAAAGTCTCGCGGAAGCTGCCGACGTTTCGTTGTCATCTATTAAAAAGATTGAGAATGGCGAAATCGGCTCATTCGATTCGTTGCTGAGGGTGTTGCGGATTTTGGGTATGCTTGATGTGCTGCAACCGCTGGTGGAGGAAGAGCAGTTGAGCCCCAACGAATACTATAATCTGGTTCATTCTGCAAAAGCGAAAACAAGACAAAGAGCTGTGGGTAAGATTGATAAAGTTGAAAAGGAGGATTCGGAATGGTAGATGTAGCAAAAGTTAACATGTTTGGGATGCCTGTCGGCACTTTCCGATGGGACGAACGATACGAGGTGGTCAGATTTGAATACGACACTAGCTTCGTTGGCCGTGGTTTGGAGCCGTCACCTTTGATGATGCCCGTGCGCGAGGGACGCGTTTATTCATTTGGCGATTTGGACAAAGAAACTTTCAAAGGTTTGCCTGGTATGTTGGCTGATTCATTGCCTGATACATACGGTCGCGCCTTGTTCGACAAATGGCTGGCTTTGACAGGCCGCACGAGCAGTAACCCTATTGAAACGCTGTGCTTTTTGGGCAAACGATGCATGGGGGCCTTGGAATTTGAGCCGGCAATGGACATTGCATACGACAAAAATGCCAAATTCGAAATCGATTCATTGGTGAATGTGGCAAGTGAAGCCTTGTCGCAAAAATCATCATTTGGAGTTAATCTCAACGATGACAAAAAAGCGGCAATAGCCGAAATTCTTAGACTTGGTACTTCTGCTGGAGGACAACGTGCAAAGGCTATTATTGCATATAATAAAGTGACAGGTGAGGTGCGTTCAGGACAAGTGGAAGCGCCTGAAGGATTTGACTATTATCTTATCAAGTTGGATGGTGTTTCGGCAACGGCTGGTTTTAAAGAAACAGGCAATCACGGTCGTTTGGAGCATTCTTTT
>Ga0310690_10003294_pt1 | contig 24449 bp, 12 predicted proteins | sample AusTroGonzalo_MG_2_FD_207661 | JGI IMG/M metagenome (GOLD analysis project Ga0310690, IMG submission 207661) | Bovine rumen microbial communities from tropical cattle in Woodstock, Queensland, Australia - Gonzalo_04 (v2) (version 2) | ecosystem: Host-associated > Mammals > Digestive system >... | reverse complement strand
ACGTGACTGTAAGGACCAATACCGCTGGTGCTGAGGGTATTGAAGGTAAGAAGGGCATTGTGTTCAATGGTGGTCATGTGGATGTGCTTGCTACTGACGATGCCGTCAATGCCAATGCAACCATCGAGTTTAATGGTGCCAACGTTATTGCCAGGAGCACAGGTAATGATGCTGTTGACTCCAATCCGGAAAATGGTTTCTTCATGCCTTTTGGTAGTAATGCCACTCAGGATGCAGATCCTGCTATTATCGTTCGTGGTGGTACCGTCTATGCATGGAGTCAGGTAGGTTCGCCAGAAGAAGGTTTGGATTGCGATTTCGCCCCATTGGCCATTGAGGGTGGTACCATCTTTACCGTCGGTGGCGGTATGGGCGAGATGCCCTCTGTTCCTACGAATGCTACAGCCAAGCAACCCACAGTATTGCTGACAGGTTTTAACATCGTAAAGGATGAGCCCATATCCGTCTATGATGCCAGCGGTAAACTTCTCGACAAGATAACGGTTCCCTTCGCTATGAGGCGTAGTGCCAGTCTTGTGAGCAGTCCTGCTTTCAAACTTGGCGGTACTTATACCATCAAGACAAAAGGTTACGAGAAGACCTTTACGCTCAATGAGAACTTCACCACCATACGAACTGGTGGTACAGGTTTTTAACAGGAATCATAGGTTGTAGCCCTAAAACCATAGGGGGCTACAACCTTTTTGTATGCTGATTATTTCATAAGTCTAGGAGATATTTTCATAAGTCTAAGAGTTATTCCCGTAACTCTAGGAGATATTTTTGTAAGCCCTATACTTAGGTGTGCTAAGTACCATACTAACGAGTGCTTAATACCATATTAACGAGTGCTTAATACCATATTAACGAGTGCTAAGTGGCTTTCGAACTGCCTGTTCGTGACCCTTGAGCTGCCTGTTCGTGACCCTTGAGCTGCCTGTTCGTCGGCCTTCCGCTCCGTCCTCGTCGCCCTTGAGCCCTAGGCTCGTCAGCCTTGAGCAGATTTTGGAAAAATTATGACTGTCTTACCCTAAAATTCTCTCGGAACTCATCATTGATGATTCTACTGACCTTGCGCCCATCGAAATCTGTGGGGCCGATGATGAAATCGGGCACATTGAAGGAGAAGAAGCGGTCACGATAGAAACGGCGCGGATTACGCTGCGGCAACATAAAGGCCTTGGTAACAGCACCCTTTTCATCAACATGGCAGAAATAAGGACGCGTAAAGAGACCATCATCACGACGGGAACTCAGCACAAGCCAACGCGAGTTGGTGCTCCAGTTATGAAAGGACTCGGTATCATCAGAGTTTGCTTCAGTCATAGGACGACTCTGCCCTGTAGCGAGGTCCAGCAGATAGAGGTCGGCCTCATGATGCCAAATGCTGAACTGTCCGTAATCAGAGAGTGTGTAGCAGAGGAAACGCCCATCGTATGAGGGACGGGGGAAAGATACCGACTTCTGCATAGCCTCAGCATGAATAATGGTATCTATACGGTTGCCGAAATGACCCGTTGCGGGATCAAAATCAATACGACAAAGGTTATAGCGGATAGAGTCGAGCTCATGACTACCCTCCGGCAGGGCGGTGGCTGCACAGAAATAGAGCGAACGCCCATCGGCCGAGAAAACAGGATAGGTCTCATAGATGGAGTCTTGCTTCAAAAGGGGCGAAAGCAGCAACTCATTATTCTCTACGTCATAGACCTGAAGGTCGGAGGCGGTATCAAAGACCTCTATGCGGTTAGAGTCAGCACTATGGAAGACCTGACTCGTTGAATTTGTAGAATAAGCAATATAACGACCCGATGGGTGCCAATAAGGATAGACGCAAAAGCCAAGCGTCAGATCAGTCTTGGTGTTATAAGCGGTGATAGGTCCTCCGTTCTGTCGCAAGAGTGTGGCTCCATGAGGCCCACGGATATGAAGACTCATATCAGCAGAATTGCCACGATTGAAACTATGACAGTTGACGCAACCCTCAAACTGGGTATTCTCAATCAACGCACGCTCATCAAACGAGGAAAGATCGCGTTCATAAATACCCATCTTGCTCCACACCTCATAACCAGGCTCAATCAAACGATAGCAGATACCATAGTCGATACTGTCAGGACTGACATAAATAGAGAAAGGACTATAGGTATGCCAACCATCAGCAAACTTAGCCGAAACGGTAACAAGGAGCGAGTCGCCACAGTTCTGAGCAAGCAAAGAATGCCAGTCATCAAGGTCAAAATCAACAGACTCTTCACCTTGACTATGCAGGTTGTGTCCGTGACTATCAGTAATAACGGCATCAACAAGCAAGGCGGTCTCATCGACCATACAGAAATTCAGTGGGGCTATATTCACAGGAACAGTAACGCCAACGTAGTCAGGGTAAATCTGAGGCTGAGCAGTTTCCTGCTTGGCATCGCAAACCTTTTCTTCGCAACTGACAAATAGTAGAAGTGTGATGAGTATGTATAGAACCTGTTTCATTTCTCTTGAAGTTGAAGGAGCAATTTTTCATAACTATCGCGATCACCTGTCAGCATATAGTAAGCCACCAGATATTCGTAGGCAAGGCGATTCTCCGTATGATTGAAGAAGAGGGTTTCAAGCATCTCTGGGGTAACGCTGTCGCCAAAGTAATAGTCCTCAGTATAGGACAACTGGCGCAAGCGTCCGTATTCAGGATGCTGGGCTATGGCCTCTTCATTACCCAGTAACTGAAGCGTTTCATCAGCCCATTCGCTGTAGAAAAGGGTTTTCTTCAGCGCCAACAGATATTTGCGAGCCACTTCGTAATTACCATTAATCAGGTTGGTCTGTGCTAATCGTTTATAACAGCGCCCACTCTTCTGGAAGTCAAGAATAGACTCCTGAGCCTCGAAAACGGTTCGCTGAGCCATATTGATCATACCCAACTGATAGAAGGCTTCGGCTGTAGGCAAGGGACTGGTTGCATCGCGTTGGACATCAGGCAGGAGTCCTGCAATACCGTTCTGACGATACTCGAACAGGTGGTCAACAAGCAAGCCTCGCATTCCCAAGGCCAGATTCTGTACCGTCACACCAATTTGATTATTAGGCTTCTCAGCATTAATGGTCTCAAGGATGCGGTTCCACTGCTGATAACGGGCCATGAAATCATACTGCATCACCTTTTCTGCCTTGAAATTAGCGTTCTTCCAAACGAAAGTACCCATCACTATTAATAATAAAAGAGGTAGGAGATGGGAAATGAGAGGACGAGACGCGCTTACCCATTTGTGGCAGACACGGACAAGGAGCGGAAGGATGATAGCAGAAAGCCATGTAGCATAAAGAAGAGAGGGCGTCACCGTAGGATAGCGGTGATAATGGCTACCACTTAATGCAGGACCTACCATCCAATACAGAATAGGTATGATAATCAGAATGGCGATACGTCGCCCCCACCCTTTCGGCATCAGCAGGCAGACGTTAATAGCAAGTAGCGTGAGCAAAACGGCCCACACGCCTCCCATCAATGCATTCTCATCAAGCAGGAAAAGCCAGAGCAGGAACGAAGGCACGAAACTCAGCCCATAAAGCCAACCATAGTTGGCCAAGCGGAGCACTAAGAGTTGCACTAACATCAGCAGCACGGCAATCATTAATGCGCCTACCCAAGCAAAAAGGAAGAACTGCGTGCAGAAACGTCCCAGCATATCGGCTACACCACCAGGCTGCTTGACGATATCCCACAGATAGGCACTGTCAAAGAGGAATAATTGATACTGCTCCTGATAATGCAGATGGTGCGGATAGGCCAGTCCGAAAAAAAGCAGGACTGCCACACCAAAAAGGAGCGTATACAGCGCTTTAATAGTGAAAAAAGATGATTGATGAGTGAAGTGCTTCATATCTGATTCCTTATTTATAGCAAGAACTCAGCAGTAACGCCCCATCTCATCATTTTACCTACCTTGGATTTCTCCAAAGGCTTGTACAAGTCGGCATGCAGTCTAAAAAGATGCTTGTTCACTGGCATCTGAATGCCTCCACCAAGATAGACTCCCATGTATTTTGAATTACCCCACTCTATATCCACCATTTGCTTGGACTTATAGTAGCGTGTTTCCCTATTTCTAAAATGCTGTGCATAAAATGCTCCAGCCCGTATAATCGGTTGTATTTTTCTGTTACCATAATGCTTTACAAAACCTAAGGAAGCCGTAATTCTGCCTTTTTCATACATTGTATGTGAGGGTTCATGTCCACCTTTAACCATGACATCATGCTCAAAGCTGGTGATGGGTGAATACGCAACACATAACTCTATACTGAAGCCCTTCAGCAATCGCTCAATATCGACCTCAGCACCCAAGCCCACTTCGAATGTACTACCCGAGTAGGTTTCGTCTTCCAGATTTTGATAAAGTGGACGCTCATGTGAATAGTATGAATAGTTAGCACATGCTTTAAAATGTATTTTTAACCTATCGGCTTTTTCCTTATATTCATATACCATACAGTTGCTACCATCAGTACATACATCGTAGTGATAGTCACGTACTGCATTTACCAGTTTTTGTCTCGACATATCTGTTACATTCATGTCATCAACAGCCTTCCATGAATCTTTCAGTAACAGTCTTACTTTTCCGAGTTGTTTTCTTTTCTCCAGTTGTTCTTTCTTTGCTTCTTGAATTGTTGCCGATGACATTAATGTCGTATTGGTCAGCAAAGCCATTTCACCGTCCTCACGCTCAAAGAAAAAGTATTCACTATATTTGTCTGCAACACAATATAGATTCATAAGACCTTGAACCATAAACTCTGCAAAATACAACTGCGAATCACCTTTCAGCGTAAATCGACGTGTAACAAAATACTTACCATTACTATCGAATCTAAAACCCTCTATATCACCAGGTGAATAAGTCTTGTACTCGTTGTCTCCATTGGCTAGGAATACACACTTCTTTGAAAGAATCTCATTAGTTCGGAAATCAATAACACCCCTAATCGTGTCACCCGTGTTTGTAATGATATATCCTGATTTGGGATTTACCTGTGCCATCATGGGCATTAAGCTGAAAAATAATAAAAACAGAAATAGATATCTATTTTTCATATCACAATAAAGGTTTATTTATCAAACACCTTACTGAACTCGTTAACTGTGATTTTGACAGGTTCTACCATGAACTCCGGACGATTATAACTCTTCAGGAGACTGATATGCAGTTCTGGATCTTCCTGTGGCAACAGGAATGCCTTTGCAACATTTCCGTTATTGAAATAGGCAAAATAGACACGGCTGTAGTTGTCATCATCACGGCGACTGGCGCACATAATCCAATGTCCGTTACTCGACCATGAGGGATAACTATCAGAATAACCGTCGCTGTTAAGGAGAGTGAGGTCTATGGCCGAAGAAGTTTCAGCTGTGAGAGCTTCACCTTCATACTTCGCAAGCGGAATACAAACGATATCGGCATCACGGTGTCTGCTATGGAAACAACCATATTGACCAAGTGCGAACAGCAGATAGCGACCATCGGGGCTGACGCGTGGCAACGTGACACTCTTATCGGCCGAGGCTGCATCATAAACGAGTTCCTCTTCTCCGAAAGCATGGGATGTAATATCAAATGAACGGCGATAGAGGTTATACTGCACCTTCTGGTAGGTTGTTCTGATGTCCTGACCTTGTAACTCCTCAGGAAGGGGAACAGACTTGCAGTAATAGAGGTATTTACCATCGGGTGACCAAGTGGGATAGACCTCCAAGAGATCAGGATCTTCACAGATAACACTCACCGAGTCAGTGGTTACATCATAGAGTATCAGGTCGCTGGCCAAATCGTAAACCTCAATCTTATTAGGATTCTCAGTATGGAAAGCCTGTCGCGTCTTGTTAGTTGAGAAGGCAATCAACTTGGCTGTAGGATGCCATGCAGGATAAACACCACCAGAGATGGTATAGTCGCGCTTCAGGTTGACTTTCGTTATCTTTCCATCGTTCACGATAACAGTACCAGCATTAGCCAGACGCACATGGAAGAGCATATTGTCCGTCTTATAGTTCTGATAGCTATGACAATTGACACACTGGCCTATCTTCTTGTCGTTCATGGTGACAGAATTATTGAATATCTGTGATTCCTCAAACGAAGTAAGGTTGCGCTGCGCAATCTCCATGTAGTCCCAAGCCACATACGAAGGTTCAATCAGGCGATACGACAGGTATTCATCTATAGGCTGATTAGCTACATATATCTCGAATGGAGTGAACGACAGCCAATTTTCATCTTTCAGTCCCCAAACCTCGACCTTCATACTTTTGCCTTTGGAAGCATCGAGCATGGCATGCCATTCCGACTCGGGTATCTGTACCTTCACACCGTTACCATAGGTCTGCTGCTCACCATTGGGCATCGTAAAACGTGCCACGCATTCATCATACTGATCAACGGGAAGCATGAAGTTGAGCGGTGCTATGTTACAAGGCACGGTGACATTACAATAATCAGGGAAAATAGCAGGCAGGCGTCTGATCGCCTTAGCTGAAGAGGGAACATCGGGATGATTCACACATGATGACATGAACAACATGACTGAAGTCAGCAACACGATGTAGGAGTAGATATGTTTTTTCATTTCTTTCTTATGATTGAAGTTCGTGACCAACATTGCCACTTATATTAATGGGCTTTCTTCCAAAGATGTTATACCACCAGTAGGTATCTCCAAATTCTTCACGCATTTCCTCACCAACCTGTTCTATTGTCATACCAGGCTTTGCCTTACTTTCCAGGACTTCCCAGAAATATTTGTAGCGCTCGTAAACAGACTGTTCAACAGGGAGCATCATACGTCTTTCCTCTGGAGCCTTGTCAATAAATAGGATATATGCCTCCATAGCATGCAAGGGGAACTCCTCGTTCATGTGCAACGCCACATAGTTTCGTAGTGAAGCCCAGAAACGACGTGAGTCACAACGAAGCATTGCATAGAACAATGCCTGTTCGGAAGTTACCTTACTATCGGATTCATACCAGAGGCTGATACCATTGACCAAATAGCTTTCACTATTCTCAACGCCGGTAAGTTCGTCGGGGAAGGATTTCTGCAACTCATTTATATTGGCTGAGACAGGAGCTGGTTGCCAATCAGCATAGAACGGATGATGATGTAATATAGTAGTATAGCGCTCTACCAGTTTCTTATCTCCTTTAGCCTGAGCACAGCGGGCAAGCATCTTCAGGTAGAAAGGTGAGAAGCCTGCCTGTATAGCATTTTCAAAATTTAGTCGGATAGCTTCATTCAACATGCCGTAGTTGTAATAAACCAGAGGCGACGCAATATCCAAAAGGGTAACGTGAAGCGTATCGGGATTGTTGATATTGGCAGCATCATTGCCCAATTTGAACGAACGTTCAAGTAAACCGCCTTCGTTCATCAGGGCTATATTCTTGAGGAATATCATCGTGCCAGTTGGCTTCTTGTTATCTTCTGCCAGATTCAGTACCTCCTTCCAGTTATCGTTGGAAGCATATCGCACCATGCGCATTTCGTCGATGTAGTTCTTGTCGTAATACATGAGCGACGTGGTAAAGATGATACCAGCAGCAGCACACAATACTGGAACGAACCACTTAGCCAGATACTTACCACACAACATGATGACTACGGAAAGAGCACCAAGCATCCAGAACGGAAGAGAGAGATGCTCACTTGAGTCCATAGGTGTTTCGAAGCGAGGCAAGCCAGCCAGCACAACATCATCGGTTTTTAAGTTTGAATATAATTGAGTGTGACAGATAGCTGCGGTAATAAAGAGCAAGACAATGCCCAACAGCTCTTGCCACGAAGGTTTTTCTGCAAGCAATAAACATAATATGAACAGCAAGGCAAACCATCCCAGCACAGGATAGAGACAGGCACCAAACAGATACCAGGCCAGATGCCATTTACGAGGTGTGGTGCTTCGAGCTGCCCATAAGAGCAGCAGCATGAAAAGATAGCCTACCGACTGCGAGAACCAATAACCTCTGATAGGGAAAATATAAATCCAATAGCCCAAATCAACAACTGATGTGAGCAGACAAGCTATAGGCAGGAGCATCAATGCTGACGCACTATTCCCGCTAACGCACTGACCCATGGTTTTTCCCTGTAATTGAAATGCCTTAGTACCCACAAGGAATATAAGGATCCAAATCACCACCAGTACAGCTGCGCCTAAAGCTGGATGATAAAATAACTGGGTGAGCCAGGCTCCCACATACTGCATCAGGCCAAAAGGCTTTGACATGAGGGTATGAAAGAACGGGGCTCCGAAGATGAACTCGGAACGGTCGTGTGCCGTATAGAGAACCTCTTGATTGATGTATAAGATATATACTACAAATGAAATGAAAGCCAACAGGCTTGCATAGAGGGTTGCACCAGAAACTTTATTTGTTTTTATCATTTCTTTGGTATAAAAGGCTGACTCATTTGAATGAGTCAGCCAATTATTGATTATTTGTGCCTCATATCCATTAAGATATGTATTTTAGAGAGACACGTACATTACTTACTTACGGGTCTGATAGATACACCGAAACTAGAGCTCAGGTTGCTGTAGATATTAACGTCATTAACAAACTGACCATGCTGGAAGATCAACATGTGAGGCATGTCTTCTGAACTGCTAACAGAACCTACAGAACCATTGTTCTGCTCTAACATTGAGGGGAAATTGTATGTTCCAGAAATCTCACCTGTAGCATAATAGCCGGCATTTCCGTTTCCGTATGCTTTCTCACCGAAGCGATAACCTGCAGCAGGCAAGAAGATGGTGTTTCCATTAGGACCGGTTACTTTATAACCATTACCAACAAATTCCCAATCGCACTTGTCAATCAGCTCCTGAACGTCAGCCTTTGATGGCATTTTCCATGAGCCGCCCCAGTTAGCTGTGGCAGGATCATACTGAGCATTTCCGATAATGCTATAAACAGGGATATCAGAAATAGTACCACCCTTATAATCCTTACGCATCACAACACCAAACTGGTCCTTAATCTCATCATAAGCATTAGCTTTTGGAGACTCAAAATAACTAACGCTTGTTGAGCCAAGTACATCGATTGAGATAGTAGAATTACTGGTGTATTCAAACTTCTTGAAATAGTCCAAGGTGTCTCTCTCAGTCTTCTGTGCAGGGATTCTCTCAATAAAGGCAGAACCATCCCAGTCAATGATGATAGCAAAATCCTCGTTGGTAAATGTTGCCTCAAGGAATCCAGTATTAGACTCCTTAACGAGATTCAACTTACTCTTCACGAAAGACTTAATCTTATTCATTTTCTGAACATCGATTGCTGCCTTTGAAACAGAGTCCATACCAATAGTATCCCCTATGAATGACATATCAATCATCTTAGGTTCATCAGATTTAAGAACATTGGTCGTATCAGCAATAGAGCCAACCTTTGCTGTTGCGTCCTTGTAGAAATCAAACAAATCAGAAGCTGATATTTGTTTAATGACATCTGTATATGACGTAGCAGTGCTTGGCAACATCTGGGTTCCTGTTACATCGCCCCAAATGAAGAGAATACCATTGTCAGATTCTGAAGTTGCTCCAACATTCATATCAGCCCACTTAGTACCACTTGGAAGACCCAAATCTACAGCTTTACCTGCAGTTTTGATATTACTTGTATTTGCGGTATATGGGGTATCGCATGCGGTTTCACTAATCTCATCACTACAAGCTACAAATGCACTTGATATCATCAGCGTTGAGATTGCAAGCTTACTATAATTCAAAATACTTTTCATTATAACGGATGTGTTAATATTATACATATACATATCAGACATTACTACTCTTCATAGTAAACAGCGTTGAGAGTCATAGTACCGCTGTAGAGCATGAGGTCAAGGTCGCGGCCTTCACCACCATTACCCTTAGCGCACTCCTTAGCCATTGTCTCAGTGATCTGAATCTCGTTCAAACCTGAAACGAGCTTAACATGATCATAGTAGGTGTTACTCCACCAACCGTTCATGACCTTCAAGTCACAATTTTCGGCATCTGAGATGTCAAGGATAAGGGTCTTAAGGCCGAAATAAACATCATCAGAGATAGTGGGCAGGTGTGCACCTTCAGAAGAGCTGAAACGCATAGCTGCTGCATCCCATGCACCAGGCTGGAAAGGCTTGTCTTCCTCTTCGAAACCAGGTCTTGGATAGATATAGTACTTTGTCAGAGGGTTAGTGATTTCATCACACTCGATAGGGAATTCAGCCTTAAGCTGGGTACCATCGGGACAAAGGGCGGTGAGAACGACTGTGTACGGAGTCTTAACATAGTCACCGTTATCGTCCCATTTAACCTTCATCTTCTTCCATGCATAGTTACCTACAAACTCCTTACCGTCGATACTCCACTTAGCATTGACTGGAGCAGAGGTCTTGCAGGTAACAACGTTACCGTTATTGCCGTTTTCTGCCTTATCAACAGAAACAGTTGTCTTTGCTATCAGCTCGTCGAGAGTGATGTGGCCAGCATTGCTGACATCCTCATGAACAGGATCGCAAGCAGCAAAAGTGCATATTGCGGCAACAAGCAAAAATAATATCTTTTTCATATTTGTTTACTTATTAAATATTAATATAGAACCTGATATGTGTACTCTGAAGCAGGAGTATCTTTATCCCATCCGGGATTCTGCGTCATCTTATTGTTCATGAGAGTAATCTGAGCCTGAGGCTTAGGCAAGAAACCCTTAGTAGCAGCATAACGCTTAGCCCATGAACAGGTCATGTGTTCCAAAGAACGCTTTGCACCCTTCTGACCCAAGCATACAATCTGCTTACCTTTCTGAAGTTGCAGAGCCTTAGCTGCATATGATGTCTCACTGTGATTGTCAACACCTGACCAACGACGCATATCGTTGAAGCGAAGTCCCTCTAATGCGAACTCCCAACGACGCTCGTCCTGAACAGCCTTCAATGAGTAAGGAGTCTGAGGAACACCAGCACGCTTCTGAACCTGATTCATGTACTGAGCATCACCAGTGAGCTCGGTCATCATCAAGAGAACGTCAGAGTAACGCATCAGGTAGTAGTCCTCGAAGTGGTCACCCTGCTGTTTGTTGTCCAGTGAGCTGGCAGAATAGCCTTCGCACTTTGACCACCAAGAATCGTTATCGGCAGCGCAAGCATCAAGGTTTACATCAGCATACTTCTTAGCAGCAAAACCAGACTCTTCACAGTCGTCTTTCTCATATGTGTAAGATGTCAACTCATTCTCGAGGTCAATCAGAGTACCGAGTTTACGGATATCTGAATAGCTACCTCTTGTCTCAGCATCTTTCCAGTCGTCCCAGAGGTTGCATGAAGGAGTACCCTGACCCCAACCCTGGTTGAAAGGATAAGTCTTATCACGCTTACCATTGTCATTGGATGCACCATTACGAAGACCCCAGAAGCAAGACAAATAGTTTGAATACTTACGAGGATTGTCGTATGTACCACCGATAGACCAGTTAGAAGCATTCATGAACTGAATCTGGAAGATTTCCTCAGTGTTACCATTACCCATACCAGGCTGGTCGAAGCAGTTCTCACGCTTCATATCAGCGATGAATGCATAAGCATGGCCTACACCATCGTGTGCCTCATCCCAAAGCAGACTGTTAGAGTACTGCCAGAGTGAACGGAAGTCTTCACAAAGCTTATATCCACCATTGTTAATAACATCCTTCAGAGCAGCAACGACTTCGGCCTTTGAAAGAGTACCGCCATCGCAACCTTCCTGAGCAACAAGTGTCATAGTAGCATCGCCAGTTGCGAGCTCACCAACCTTCTTGTAGAAGCCGGCCCAGAACATCCATGCACGTGCCATGAATGATTCAGCAGCATACTTGTCTGCATGACCAGAGCCATTGGCTCTTTCTGCCTTCATCAGATTCTTAGCAGAAGTGAAGTCTGAAAGGATTTGTGGATAAATCACATCCTCAGCACTTACCTGCTCTTTCATCTCCTCAGTAATAACAGTAGAGGTAATCAGAGGTACATCGCCATACAACTGAGTGAGCCACATTGTATAGAGACCACGCATGAAGTAACCCTCACCGAGAAGCTGATCACGCTGAGCTTTCTGTGCATCTGTCCAGGGCACATTGTCAATGGTTTCAATCTGGTTGTTAGCACGTGAGATACCACCATAGAGAAGGATAAAGTCCTGCTCATACTGGTTAGCACTTGCTGTTGTGAAATGATGCAGCGACTTAGCTACATTATCCTGCAAACCACCACTACCATAGCAGTCGTCTGACATGAGTGACCACCAGTAGAAAGGATTATCCAATATACCACCTTCGTCACCACCACCCAGGGTATTCATGATACTATAGGTAGCTGCATTCAACGCCTCTACATCTGCAGGTTTACCAGGGAATGTAGCTGCTGTCAACTCTGTAACACGTGGATCTGTGTCCAGCATATCGTTACAGGATGTAAACACTGTTGCTGTTGAAACAACTAATGCTGATAAAATATATTTCTTCATGATTAATTGTCGAATTAGAATTTAATACTTGCACCAAACAGATAAGTACGAGCAGTAGGATAAAGACCCAGGTCAATACCTGATGCCCAACCGCTACCACCTGCAGAGTTACCAACCTCAGGATCGAGACCAGTGTAACCAGTGAATGTGTAGAGGTTCTGAGCCTGAACATACAGACGGAGCTGCTGGAATGGGCAAGCCTTCCAGAGGTTCTTGAAGTCGTAACCCAGAGTTACAGTCTTAATCTTGAAGTAGTCGGCATCCTCCATATAGCGAGTAGATACCCAGTTAGTGTTCTGGTGACCAGTACTTGAGATACGTGGCTGCTCGTTTGAGGTTCCCTCACCATGCCAACGATTCAGGATAGAAGTATCGTAGTTCTGATAAGGAGCATCACTGAATGAACGGTAAGAACGCATGATCTGCTGACCGAATGCACCGGCACCGTTGATTGAGAAGTCGAGACCCTTCCAAGCAAGGCCAAGGTTGATACCAAGCATAACGTCGGGGTTAGGATTACCTATTTCATGACGGTCGCAATCATCACCTTCTGCATAGTTAATCACGCCATCACCATTCCAGTCATCCCAGATGCAGTCACCAGGCTGTGCATTGTCAAGAACGGCCTTACCTGCATTACGTGCAGCTTCAATCTGCTCCTGATTCTGCCAGATGCCGCTGTATGACATACCATAGAAGTAACCGATGGGCTTGCCTTCCTCAGCACGGTAGCAGTATTCTGTACCCTGTGAGAGAACGCCGCTAGGACCATTGATGTAGTGGTTTTCATTTGCGATACGAGTTACTTCGTTCTTATTGGTAGCGAAGTTCACGCTTGCATTGTAGCTAAAGTCCTTGCCAATTCTGTCATTCCAAGAGAGAGACAGCTCAACACCGGTATTCTCTACGTCACCACCATTGATGGCTGCAGGGTTAGTACCGTTGATAGCAATCTTTGGACCTGTAATCAACCAGTCCTTTGTAGTCTTCTTATACCAGTCGAAGGTTACACCTAAACGACTATCGAGGAAACGAGCGTCGATACCGAGGTCGAGCTGCTCAGAGGTTTCCCAAGTGAGGTCAGGGTTAGGTACGATGTTAGCATAAGCACCAACGTTAGGAGTACCAGCTACAGAAGTTGCCATATCAGAACCGAACTTGTAACCACTGTCATAAGCCTCGCCAGAGAGAGCGATAGTAGCCAGATACTGGTACTTATCGATAGAGCAGTTACCATTCTGACCCCAGCTTGCACGAATCTTCAAGAAGTCCATAAAGCTCTTTGTGCTCTCCATGAAGTTCTCATTGCTGATTACCCAACCTGCTGATACAGAGGGGAAGGTACCCCAACGCTTACCATCGGTGAATACGCTTGAACCATCATGACGCAGAGTCACAGTAGCCATATACTTCTCGTTGTAGTCCCAAGTCAAACGACCGAACCAAGAAGCGAGATACTCTTCATCATTGGGCTTGCCAGTCAAAGTTGCATCGGTGGCATTAACCAGTTTGATGTTGTTCAGGTATGCAGAATCCCAACCTCTCAATGTTGCGAGCTGTTCACCATAATTAACCTTGTTAGAACCACCAATGTTTACACTCCAAGCGGTGCTCTGGAAGCTCTGACCAACCATGGCGCTGATCTTATGACCACTAATAATAGGAAGATCATAAGTAAGTGTATTCTCAATAGAATAGTTAGAATTCATGTATGCACTTTGGCTAACGCTATAAACAACTGATGTAGCATTACCGTAACCAGTAGAACGTGGCTCATTGTAGTTGCGATATGCACCAGAAGTCCAGTTATAGTTGAACTGAGAACGGAGCTTCAGTCCCTTGATAGGCTGAATAATCATGAAAGCAGTAGCGTTTGCATTGAGGTTGCGGCTCTCTGCCAAAGAGTTGAAACCACCCTTTTCGAGGTTCTCCCATGGGTTGCTGAACAAAGAAGAGTTCCAGCCCTTGCCATAAATCTCTTTACCATCAAAATTCTGATAGTAATAATTCTCACCGTTCTCTGCGTACTGAGGCATGAGAGGAGTTGTCTGCAGCAAGCTGTGGATGTAGCTCCAATACATACCGTCTTCTGCCAAGTCGTGACTCTTGTTATAACCAATAGAGATATTCTCACCGATGGTGATAACATCGAAGTCCTTAGCTCTCAGAAGTACGTGATCGCTGTTGAGGCGGATGGTGTGACGCTTGAAGAAAGAAGCCATATCAGAACCCATGATACCTTCATCACTGGTATATGTGTAAGACATTGCGAACTTAGAACGATCAGTACCACCAGTCAAAGTTACAGAATGATTCTGCTTTACGGCGTTCTCGTTTTCGAATACGCCCCACCAGTCAGTACCTCCCCAACCACTCTGAACCTTTGTAAGAATGTCCTGGGGAACGAAACCTGCCCAATCCATCTTTTGACCAGAAGTGTTGAAAGAGTATTCGTCCATGATGGTCATATACTGCTTAGCATCAAGAAGCTGAGGACGCTTGTAAGCATTAGACCAACCCATTGAACCATTGTAGGTAACCTCAATCTTACCAGCCTTACCCTGCTTTGTAGTAACAAGGATAACGCCGTTAGCAGCACGGGCACCATAAATAGCAGCAGATGCAGCATCCTTGAGGACGTCGATACTCTCGATATCTGCAGGGTTGATGTCATCAAGACTACCACCAGCTACACCATCAATTACATAAAGAGGCTTTGCATCACCAGTGGTACCGATACCACGGATATAAACCTTGTATCCCTTACCTGGCTGAGAAGAACTCTGGGTAATCTGAACACCAGGAGTCTGACTCTGCATAGCTTCAAGTGCGTTTGTGGTGTTCAGTTTGGCGATGTCTTCACCCTTTACCTGAACAGTAGCACCTGTAATCAACTTTTTCTTCTGAGTACCGTAACCGATAACAACCACATCTTCCAATGAGTTGTTATCCTCAACTAAGATGACGGAAATGTTGCTTCTACCGCCGACCTGTACCTGCTGGGTTACAAAACCCACATAGGAAATGTTCAGCGTTGCATTAGAAGCAGCCTTAACCTTAAAATTACCGTCGAAATCGGTAATTGCACCTTCTCTGCTACCCTGTACCGTGACTGAGGCACCGATAATCGGTTCACCTACTTCGTCTTTCACGACACCTGATACCGTCTGAGCTTTAGCACAGATGGCAAAAAAGCAAAGAATGGAAAGGAGGAGGAATGACCTGCCCCAAGTTCCCAACTTTTCAAGTTTTCGCATTTTTAATAAGTTTAAGTTAATGATAAATGATTAAAAGTTTTAGATTAATACTAAAAAAATCGTTCCTAGAATAGGATTTACGAGCCCATAACTAATAGTTACGGTAGCCCCATCATCCATGCCTTTTTTACCTTAAAAAGAGTCATACCCACAATAGATTGTAAAAAGATAGTTAATAAAAAGTTATTGGTTAAACCTTACGGTTGATATATTCTTAATTGCAGTCAAACCTTACGGTTGATAGATTTTTGTTGCAAAATAACAACATTTTCATTGTTTTCGCTTTATTTTTCGGCTCTTTTCGTTGTCTATTTGTTTCTTAGAGCGTTTTTACCGCCATTTTTCGTAAATCTTTGACATCAGAACTGGTGCCATAATATAATTCATAGCTTCCAGACTTCACACGCATCGTGTTAGTTTCTGCATCCCAAAATTCGAAAGATTGAGGTGTCAACTCCAGGGTAACATTCACCGTTTGACCTGCTTTTACACTAACACGTTTGAAGGCTCGAAGCGACTTCAAAGGTCCGTCAGCATCGGCTGGGTTACGCAAATAAACCTGTACAATCTCATCGCCATCACGCTTACCCGTGTTGGTGACAGGTACGGTGAGCTTAAAATTCTGATAGGAGCCTTCACCTACACTGAAGGTGGTATAACTCAGACCATAGCCGAAGGGGAACAAAGCATTATTAAAATAACGGTACGTGCGCCCGCGCATAGAATAATCTTCATAGTCAGGCAACTGATCAGATGACTTATAGAATGTGATGGGCAGTTTTCCTCCTGGATTTACATCACCAAAAAGAACATCAGCAACAGCAGTACCACCTTCCTGACCTGGATACCATACCTGAACAATTGCATCACAGGTCTTTGTTTCCGGCTCTAAGGCGATACAAGAGCCCGAACAGTTGACATAGATAACAGTCTTACCTGCATCTTTCAATGCCTTAAGGAAGTTACGCTGAACAGCTGGCAACTCGATATTCGTACGGTCACCACCTTTAAAGCCCTCAATATCCACAGGCATCTCCTCGCCTTCCAGAGCGGGCGATATACCACCGACAAAGACAACCTTGTCGATACCCTTCAAGTCATTGATGATTGCCTGATAGTCAATAGGATGTTCCTTGGCAATATTGATAGCAAGGTTAGCATTATAGGTGTGAACATGTGAGAATCGCACCTCGATATTGTAACTCCTACCCTTCTCTGCCTGAATGACAATATGATTCGGCGTAGTACGCCATATACGATGATGGAACTTACGCTCGCCATCAATATAGAGTTCAAACTGTCCACAAGCGTCAACATTCACCACATATTCGCCAGCCTCCTTCGGTGTAAAAACTGTCTCGTATTTTGCAGAGAAGTCTTCGAGCTGAACACCAGGAGCAAAGTTATGCATACCAAAGGTAGTGACTGCAAGAGGTTGCGTATAGTATTGCGTAGTAACAGGCTTTCCTTCCATACGACGATTATTCCAGAACGTACCCTTCATACCTTTCTTACCTTCAAAACTACACTGAGAGGCAAGCAGACTTTCCAGTACTTTGTTGTAAGTCAAATCACAGCCTTGGGCATAGAACAATTTCTTTTGCTTAGCCTTGATGCCATCCAAGATAGTTATGGTATGGTTGGGGGTACCATTATAGTTACCCCACATCATCGGGGTATTATCGGCATTGGGACCAATAACCGCGATTTTCTCTTTTCCTTTCTGCAAAGGCAGAACATTATTATGATTCTGAAGAAGTACGATACTTTGGCGAGACATCTCCAATGACAGGTTGGCAGAAGCCTTCGTTGACATGGCTGAATAAGGAATCTTTGACCATTCCACGAGTGAAGGGTCGTCCATCTCTCCTAAGTCAAAACGTCCTTCAAGCAAACGGACAACATGCTTATCAACCTCAGCCTCAGTGATAAACCCACGTTTTACTGCTTCTGGAATACTACGATAAGCATAACCATAGCCACACTCTACATCGGTTCCAGCAATCGTAGCCTTTGCCGAAGCATGGACAGGCGATGATGATGATTTATGAGATTCATAGAAATCGCTGACTGCACCGCAATCACTGACAACCAGATATTCAAAACCCCATTCGTCACGCAGGATTTGCTGCAACAGGCGCTGAGATCCACAACAAGGGTCATCATCCAAACGCTGATAGGCACACATCACCTCGCGCACTTTTGCATCCTGCACCAACGTCTTGAAGGCAGGCATATAGGTCTCCCACATATCACGGGGCGACACATTAGTAAGATTTGCCGAGTGACGGGTATATTCCGGACCACTATGTACAGCATAGTGCTTTGCGCAAGCCCAAAGCTTACGATACTTAGCATCCTCGGGGCCTTGTAAGCCCTTAACGACCTGAACGCCCATTACACTAGTAAGATAGGGATCCTCGCCATAGGTCTCCTGACCACGTCCCCAGCGGGGATCACGGAAAATATTCACATTAGGAGTCCATACGGAAAGACTATGGAATTTTTCATCTTCACCTTTCAAGTCGTGCATACGATGATTGTACTGAGCACGAAACTCCGTGCTGGCCACATCGAATACCTTATATAACAAATCGGGATTCCATGATGACGCCATCGCGATAGGCTCAGGGAACACGGTTACATTATTCATATTAGCAGCACCGTGCAGCGCCTCACTCCACCAGAAAAACTTTTTAATGCCCAATCGGGGGATTGCCGGACTTTCGTCGAGCATCAGTTTGGCTTTCTCCTCAAGCGTTAATCGTGAACAGAGATCCTTGGCGCGCTCTTTAGCACTAAGCGATGTATTTTGATATGGCAGCACTTGAGCCTGCATACCTAGGCTAACCGTGACCAATGCCACGAAGATGGTTAAGCGTTTCATATTTATAGTTTTATTAATTCTGCTACAAAAGTACAACTATGTATTGATTCGCACTTCCTTCTATGTTGCATAGACTTTGCTGTATGTCACATTCTACCATTCTTCGTGCGCGCACTATGTACATATCATTTTTTTTTCATACATTTGCATACGATATTTTTAACAACAACCTTCAAATAATAAATATGAAGCAAACCTTAACTGTTCTGATGCTGGCTGTGCCACTATTGGCGACAGCACAGAACCCTGTCATTCGCGATCAGTTTTCTGCTGATCCTACGGCGAGAGTTTTTAACAACAAAGTGTATCTTTATCCGTCTCACGACATCATGCCCCCTGCCGGACAACGTCAGGACTGGTTCTGCATGGAAGACTATCATGTCTTCTCATCCGAGAACCTCACCGACTGGACCGATCATGGTATGATTGTTACGCAGAACAAAGTGCCCTGGGTAAGAAAGGATTCCTATTCTATGTGGGCGCCCGACTGCGTTGAGAGAAACGGGAAGTATTATTTCTATTTCCCCTCGGCTCCTGCTGCAGGTCGCGGAGGCTTCGCTGTGGGCGTAGCCATTGCCGACCGTCCTGAGGGTCCGTTCATTCCAGAACCAGAGCCCATCAAGGGCGTCAACGGTATTGATCCCTGTGTACTTCAGGCCTCTGATGGCAATGCCTATATCTTCTGGGGTAACGGCCGCTGCGCCAAGTTGAAGCCCAACATGAAGGAACTGGCTGATGATAATCCCAAGGAAACCGTTAAGTGGGGCAACCGCGAGATGGAGATGATTGGCGTGAGCTGCTTGAAAGACCTGCCCAATCGTCAGGCTGAAGGCCCGTTTGCTTTCGAAGCTAACGGCTGGTACTACCTCACCTATCCTTATGTCCGCGAGAATACCGAAGTTCTTGGCTATGCTATGAGTAAGAACCCCATGGGTCCCTACGAGTACAAGGGCCTGATTATGGCCGAGCATCCCAATGGCTGTTGGACTAATCACCACAGTATTATTAATTACAAGGGCCAGTGGTACCTGTTCTATCACACCAATTTCTTCTCACCCAGTGACGATAAGCGTCGCTCTGTTTGCATCGAGAAACTCTATTTCAATGCCGACGGTACTATTCAGGAGGTGAAGGAGACGATGCGTGGCGTTGGTATCAACAAGGCCACCGAGAAGATTGAGATTGACCGCTATAGTGCTGCTTCCCAGGGCGTTACCACAGCACATGTAGATACCACGATTGCTTTCAGTGGCGACTATGCTACCATTCCCTCAAAGGGTTGGTTGCAGTATAACGATGTAGATTTCAGCTGTCTTGCCGATGGTTATATGCAGATCAGCGTGAAGGCTTCCGATGATACCGAGTTCTGCATCCGCGAGAAGAGCGCCAAGGGTAAGGTCATTGCCCGCATCAAGTTGGCCGTAAGACCGCCAGAGCCCACTCCCGGTGCTGCTGCTAATCCCATGATGAGCCGTTTCCGTCGTGATCAGCGAAACCAGTGGCTCACTCAGACTGTTACCTTGGACTATCAGCCCAGCGGTGTTACCGACCTTGTTATTACTAACGAAGGAGCTGGCGAACTGTCTGTTGACTGGGTTCTGTTCAAGAATCGTCCTAAGTATTTCAAGCCTGCTACCGCTGCGCCTGCTACGCCCGATAGCGAGGGTTTCATTCGTCGCTGGACGCTCTTGGAGCCTATCGATAAACCAAATAGCGGCAATACCGTATTTACCGATACCTATCTGCGCGAGCATTTCAATAGAGAGTATTTCAAGGGTCAGCAAACCATCCTGCCCAAGGACGGTCAGAAGGTGAAGGCTGTGTTCCAACAGGAACAGGCTCCTGCAGGCTTCGGTCGTGGTGCTCAGCAACAGGTAGAAGGTCCTCAGGTGAAGACCGTGAAGCAGACGCTTACTTGGCATGCGCTGGATAGCGAGAACTTTAACGTAAAGCTCTTCCGTTTTGCCGAGAAATACGGCGAGAAGGTCTATGGTGTACTCTTCTGGGGTGTTACCATCATTGACTGCGACGAGGATATCGAGAACGTACGTCTGGCTGTTGGCTCTAACTCAGCCTCTATGTGGTGGCTCAATGGCGAAGAGGTGCTGCTGCTCTCTGGCGACCGCCGTATGGTAAAAGATGATGCTGTGTCTCACCGTCTGACCTTGAAGAAAGGCCGTAACGTGCTGCGTGGCGCCATCATCAATGGTCCTGGTATGAGCGACTTCTGCGTACGCTTCCTTGACGAGAAAGGTAACCCTGTAACTAACTATAAAATCTTAAATAGCAAATAATCATGCAACGCATACATACAATTCTGGCTGCACTGGCTTTTGCCACAGCTGCTAACGCGCAAATTGGCGCTCCTTTTATCCACGATCCCTCAACACTTGCTGAGTGCGACGGAAAATACTATACTTTTGGCACTGGTGGCGGTGGTATCATCTCTGACGACGGTTGGTCTTGGCATAGTGGTGCCGACCGTCCTGGTGGCGGTGCTGCCCCCGATATCATTAAGATTGGTGACCGTTATCTGTGTATCTACGGTGCCACGGGTGGTGGTCTTGGCGGCGGACATAGCGGTCGTATCCTCACCATGTGGAACAAGACCCTCGACCCCAAGTCGCCTGATTTCAAGTGGAGTACGGCTGTAGAGGTCTGCGCTTCCGACGGTATGGAGGATCAGGATGCCATTGACCCAGGCGTGCTGCTCGACCCAACGACCGGTCGTCTGTGGGTGAGCTACGGTACCTATTTCGGCACCATCCGCCTCATCGAGCTGGACCCCAAGACGGGTTTCCGCGTGAAGGGTAACAAGGAGAAAGATATCGCCATTGACTGCGAGGCCACCGATTTGATTTATCGTAATGGCTGGTATTACCTGCTGGGAACTCACGGCACTTGCTGCGACGGTGTGAACTCTACATATAATATAGTGGTGGGACGTTCACGCTCAGTGGAAGGTCCTTATCTGGATAATGTGAACCGTGATATGTATCATGGCGGTGGTAAGATGGTAGTGGCTGCTGGCGACCGTAAGACGGGTGCCGGTCACTTCGGACGTACCATTATTGACGATGGTATTGAGGTGGCTTCGTTCCACTGGGAGGCCGACTTCGACCAGGGCGGTAGCTCTGTGCTGGCTGTCCGTCCGCTGTTGTGGAAGAACGACTGGCCTTATTGCGGTGACCATTTCAAGGGTGGCACCTTCGAGATTGAGTCCGAGCGTCGTGGCTATTCACTGGAGCTTGCTGTCGATTTCGTTCGCATGAACGTAGCCCGTCGTGGTGGCTTCTTCGGACGTCCACAGGCTGATCAAGAGCCTCCAAAGCCCATTGCCAACCAGACATTGGAGCAGGTTATCGGCACTTGGCCAAAGGATGACATTGCCGTGCGTTGTGGTGACTATATGTTCCGCCCTCATCAGCTGTGGACCGTTACTCCTGTTAACGAGGCTGGTGGCTACTTGAGCAATCCCTACTTCAAGATTACCATTGCCGGTACCGACCGTGCCCTGGCTGCTACGGCTAACAAGGAGCTGACCACCGTTCCTGCCTATACTGGTGCTGACGAGCAGCTCTGGCGCATTGAGCAGGCCACCGATGGTACCTTCCGCATCATGCCTAAGCGTATTCCTGGCGAGAGCGGTGTAAATACCAAGTTCTGTATCTACAGTGCTGCCGACTCTACCCCCACCCTTGCAGAATGGGACTTCAGCAGCGACAACTCCAAGTGGAATTTCAAAGCTCAGTAAATTCCTATAGAAATTAACTAAATAAAGTGGCGGTCCCTTTGCTGGAACCGCCACTTCTTCGTTTTATTTCAATAACTCTTAGACTTACGTTTCTATCTCTTAGACTTACAGAAATAACTCTTAGACTTAGAAAAATAACTCTTAGACTTATAACTTACTATGACCAAATTGACACATTTGACACATTTGACAATAGATTTTTAAGAGTTTTACGCGTACGTACACGCGCATGTACGCAAGACCTTTTAAAAAACATCACGTCAAATGTGTCAAATGTGTCAAATGCATCATTACTTCACCATTACTTTTCTAGGCTGACCGTCAGATCCGACTAAGATATTCAGGCCTCGCTGAAGCGTTTCCCGACGCACACCTGATGGACTGTAGATGCCTTCTGGCATATGATTAGACTGATGAGTGGTGATACCAGTAAGGATATTGAGGTCTCTCAGGCGACACTCAGCCAAAAGGAACTCCTGCATACCGCTGCCTACCTCTTTAAACTGGATAATATAGTTACCCTTGGTTGTAACTTCAAAGGCCAACGTGTTGCGTACGGCCGAAGAGATATCACCTGCGGCATTGCCGTTCAGATTGGGCTTGGCAGTATGGTTCGATGACGATGCCACTGCTGTACCACCGCTATTCAGGATCCTGGCCTGATAGGTAGGTGTACCCTTCCATGCAGCCGTAGCATACACAAGCACATACTTACCAGGTTCGAGCGTCAGTTTGTAATTAGTAAGGCGACCGTACTCAGCACTGGTGGTACGCCAATAGAGCGCCTTCCCCTGATAGCCTGACAAGCCACTGAATGTACGTGGACCGCTTCCGTTAGAAGTGGGATAATTACGCACGTCGGTGCCATCGGTAGTACGCCAGCCTTCGGGCAGTTCACCAGCTGAGATGTTAGTGAAGTCCAGATTATAGATAGCGCACATATCGAAGAACACAGGTTGGATTGTCACGTTCTCATCAGGCATCACGAAAGTTACTTCCGTAGCTCCTTCAGCCACAGGAATCGTCTTGCCCTGCGTGAAGTAAACCGAGTTGACCACACGAAGCGACTTGATACCGTAGCCATCATCTGCTGTAATGGTAAGATGAACCTCCTGACCTGCCGCTGCAGAATCCACATCAGCAACGACGGTTCCAAAGTCAGCCTGACGAACCGTCACGTTGAACTTCTCCTTAGGAGATTCTGCGGGCTCATAGGTGATCTGGTCGATGGTCATCTTGATAGAACCCGAGTTTTGAAGCACAAAGTTATTAGTTCCTTCCTTCAGTGTAACAGGAATGACAGCTTCATGCCAGTCGTTCTTCTCCACCTTTTCGAATGCCACGTTCTGAGCCGTTCCGTTAACGGTGGCCTTCATATTGCCAGCTTTGCTGCTGTTGCAATAGCGCACGATGATGTTATAATCACCACCTTCAGTCAACTTCAGCTGATGACGCAAGGCTGAACCTATATTAGCCTGTATCTCCACATAGCCCATACCGGCAAAGTCATTGTAGTCCTGTGCCCACCAGCCGGAATGGGTCAGGCTGACAGAAACACTCTTATAGTCCATATTCTCGGCCTCAATAATGATAGGACCACGATAAGGCTCTGGCTGTTTAGGCTGGCCTAACTGCGTATCAGGCAGGAAGTCGGTCAGACGATCAGTAGCATTACCTGTACATGCAATCTTCAGAGTAGCAGGTCCCATGTGCTTCACGGCAATTCTATAGAGCTTTTTATCTGCATCATAGCTCTCGCCAGATGTAGAAGCCGTATAGGTCGTGGTAAGCGTCTTATGCTTGGTTAGCGTGCTGACAGGTTGTGTCGTAGCACCTACAACATATATCGTATCAGTCTGCACGGCTGTCGAGTCGCTGCGATAATTGTTCAGATAGAACACGATACTGTCGGCATACTCACGGATGACACCACTGGAGAGCTTACCATAATCGAGCCTCAATGAATCGCAGCTGTTATACTGTAGAGGAAGCTCTGCCTGAGCACGCTTCTTTTTATTTAAA
>Ga0310690_10003293_pt1 | contig 24452 bp, 9 predicted proteins | sample AusTroGonzalo_MG_2_FD_207661 | JGI IMG/M metagenome (GOLD analysis project Ga0310690, IMG submission 207661) | Bovine rumen microbial communities from tropical cattle in Woodstock, Queensland, Australia - Gonzalo_04 (v2) (version 2) | ecosystem: Host-associated > Mammals > Digestive system >... | reverse complement strand
CACGAAGCCTCACAGATGCTTCTGATGTATCCAGTCCAGCCGCATCCATCGCAACATACTCCCGCTTCCATCGGCGGATCTGTCGCTCGTTGTAGCGCATCCGCTGCCGCGCTTCGTATTCGGTCATTCTCTTGCCGTCGACCTCGACCGTCGGCTCGTTGAGTTTGTCCAGATCTTCCTGCGAGTAGATCGGCGTCGATCCTTCAATATGATATCGCGGTGACCCGTACCGGATTCATTTGCATTTCATCCTGCGGCAGAAATTAAGGTTGCGTCGGCAGAAGCGCCGCCGCGCAACAGTCCAGCGGACCGTTGCATTTACTTCTTCGTATCCGGCGGGTTGTATCACCAACAAAAGAGCAGTCACGAAAGTGACTGCTCTTTTGTTGGTGACCCGGTTGCCGTGAAATCCGAACCGTTTTCTTTTTCAGTTAACTCCGACAGCGGGATCGTTTCGCTGCTGCGGCTGTAGTTGTAGGTGATGACCAGTTTGTCGTCGTACAGATAGATCGCGTTGACGAAGCAGTCTACCAGTTTTCTTCTGTGCGCTGTTTTGCTGAGGTCCAGCTCCCGGAACTGCCGGATGAAGTATAGGATCTGCTCCTTGCTGAATCTCGGCTTTTCGATTTCCTGCTTCGTGATCTGTATGCTGAGTTCTTCTTTTTCAGTTTCCAGTTTCTGCAGGCGTTCCTTCGTCGACGGTGTGATGATTCCTTGCTGCATCGCGTTCAGGAGGTTGTTGATCGCTTTCTCTGCCTCGGCGTACTGCCTGCGGAGGGCAGCGAGCGTCGCGTCTTCTTCGCTCAATAAGGCAACGATGCGCTCTGCGATTCGCTCAAGGAGCGCATCGTCCCAGATGATCCTTTTGGTTTTCTCAATAACGAGGTTTTCGATCCATTCCTTCTTGACCGGTTTCTTGCTGCAGGTGTGGTCTTTCTTTGCTTTCGCGCATTTGTAATAGCGGTGTGTCACGCCCGTCTTGCTGGTGCCGGATTCGCCCACCATATAACTGCCGCATTTGCCGCAGTACAGTTTCGTGGTCAGAATGAAGTCTTCCTTTGCCTTGTGCCTCGCAGGTGCTGCCTTGTTTGTTTTCGCACGCTCTTGCACGCGGTCGAACAGCTCCTCCGGTACGATCTGCGGGATGCCGCCCGGGACGACCACATCGTTGAAACGATACTCGCCCAAATAGCGGCGGTTGCGCAGCATCCTAGCCACAGATTCGTAGTTGTAGGGATTGCCTTTTGCGGTTCGCACGCCTTTGCTTTCGAGTTCAACGACGATATCTTTGATCGTACAGCCGTCTGCATACTTCCGGAACATCTCCAGGACGATCGGGGCGACCACCGGGTCGATCTGAAAGTGCTGTTCCGCGTCGATCGTATATCCGACGAGGACGCCGCCGCCGTTGTATTTACATTTCAGGGCGTTGTCTGTCATACCACGCAGGACTTTCTCTGCAAGATCTGCGGAATAGTATTCCGCCATTCCTTCCAGCACTGCTTCCAGAATGATGCCTTCCGCGCCATCCGAGATCGCCTCCGTCGCGGAGACGACGCGCACACCGTTTTTCTTCAGTGCCGCCTTATACCGCGCGCTGTCGTAACGGTTGCGGGAAAAGCGGTCGAGTTTCCAGACGATGACCAGTTCAAACTTCTTCTGTGCGCTGTCGCGGATCATTTTCTGAAACTCCGGGCGGTTGTCGGTCTTGGCTGATAAGGCGCGGTCGATATACGTACCGACGATTTGAAGGCCTTTCTTATTTGCGAATGCTTTACATTCACGGAGCTGACCTTCGATGCTTTCTTCGCGCTGGTTGTCCGACGAATACCGGGCATAGATGACGGCGTTCATTTGCCGCCCTCGCTTTCTTTCAGCATCTGCTTCAGGGTCTCTTTCAGGCGGCTGTTCATCTCCGAATTCGGATCAAAGCACATCTCGATAAACTTATCCATTTCAGGATATGCCTTTTCGAGCTTGATCTTCTCCTCATAGCTGCCGCCTCTGGGGTTGTCCGACCTGCCGCAAAGATAGTCGAGCGAAACGTCGAAGAAATCCGCGTACTTGATTGCGACGCTGACCGGGATCTCCGTCTGACCGGCCTCGTAACGGTAGATGCACGACTGCCCGATGCCGATCGTCTTGGCAAGACGGTTTTGCGAAAGTCCTGCTTTTTCCCGGACGCTCCGCATTCTCTCATAAACTGTACTCAATAAACCCACCTCCTGTTTCTTTCTAACTTAAGTATACATTACCCACGCCAAAATGTCAACCCCAATTTACATAACACAGTATGTTTTAATTCGGATAGCGCGTTTCTTTGGAGCACAAGACCGCGGAGAAGCACTTTTGCGAAAGTGTATTAACCCACTATGACACTTTCAGCGAAGCTGCAAAGATGTCGTGGGCTCTTCGTCGGAAATCCCTTCGCACGGCTCAGAAACGTCAATCGCTTTTGGCGCTGCCGTTTCTTCAACTGTGCTTCGGGTTTCCTCCTCCCACCTCCGAACCCGCTGACGCTGGGCTTCGGAGGTGTTCGAGAAAGATGCGAAGGATGCGGCTGCTGCGGCAGCCTATGTCGGAAAAGCGGCACCATTTCTGCCTTGCTTTCCCGGCAGCGGGCAGCAAATTATCTTGCCGCCCGCTGCCGAAAAACCGCACCGTGGTCTTTCGGCAGCCTTCCTCGAAAGTGCAGCTTCCCTCGTCCGGGCGTGAGACGATCGGGCAAAAAACGTTTGGGCGTTCCGGTTTTTGTCGGAGAAACAACAGAACTCTCGACATAAATTATCGAGAGTTCTGCCTGCAATTGTCAACTCTTTTCAGCGCCGGAACGGCGCGCAGTCACAGAAAAAAGTATGACTTTTCTGTGAAGTGGGTCTTAGGGCAAATCCCTAACAAGCCGCGTCGATGGGAGAATGTACCCACAGAGGCATTGCTTGCCAGTTTGTGAACGGCAAGCCGCATCGGGGTGATTTTCTACCCACAGATGCCCTGCTTGCTACAATACGTTTGACCCAAAAATGCGTTGCTCGGCGGCTAATATCTTAACTACGATGAGGGGGAATTGCATCTCGATATAGGAACGTTACGATCTGCGCTCTCGTGCAGGTGGCATTTGGGCTGAATGCGGTTGCGCTCGTTCCTGCTGTGATACCGGCTTCGTACGCCCACCGGACTGCCTTTTCATAGAATGGATCGGGAGTTAAGTCAGTAAATGCCACGCCGGCAGCTCTCGCTTCCGGACTCCCTGCGTTTCGCCACAGGAATGTCACAATCTGTGCTCTTGTACAAATTGTATTCGGGCTGAACGCGCTTGCTGAGATGCCGGATGTTATACCGGACTCAGATGCCCACAGCACCGCCTTGTAATAGTACTCGTCTTTGCTAACGTCGCTGAATGCACATTCCGTTGTGGTCGGCTCAGGTTCGCCTGCTGCTCTCCAAAGGAAGGTCACAACCTGCGCTCTCGAGCAGGCAGCATCCGGACTGAACGCACTCACCGTGGTGCCACTGGTAATCTTATTGGCAAGTGCCCAGTTGATCGCGTCATACGACCAGGTGTCTTTCTCCGGCATATCCTTGAAGCGATTCAAGATAATGCTTCGACCGGCTTCATCCACAAAATTGCTTCCTTTGTCGTCTTTCGCTCTCAGTTCGATCTCTGCCGCTTCATCCACATCTTCAAGAAGTCGGAACGTCAGGTAAAACAGTTCCCCGTCTTCTGTGATATCGCCGGTATTCGTCCAGTTAATCAGACGCTTTTCAAGATTACAAATGAATGAACCGCCGTCCGCATTCTTCAGCATCGGAGCAGCAGTAATCTTTATGAGTTCCACCGCTTCCGGGTATTCAACTTCAATTGTGAATCCTGCAAAGCCAGGATTGTCGATAATCGTTACGGGTACAGTAACGGTCTCACCTTTCTTGCCGGAAATATATTCCGCTGCAACGATCGCTGCAGTCGCCGTATCTGCTCTTCTGGCCATACGGCTGGGCTCCAGAGACTCCTCCAGTCCGACAAGGTATCTGACCAGCTTGATCGAGTCGGCAGAGGTAATGTCGTTGTCGTGGCTCACGTCAGCAGCCAGCTTCTGCTGCTCCGTCAAGTCTTCCAGATCGACAAGGAAGCGAACAAGCTTCACCGCATCCGCTGTCGTGATGTCGCCGTCACCGTCTACATCGCCGAACAGTTGAGAAAGCACATCAACAAAGATGCTCTCGAATCTAACTGTCACTGGTGTTCCTTGCGCATTTACCATATTCAGTGCCTTATTGTCTTTCAAGCGGATTGTTACTGAGAACTGTGTTCCTTCTTCTGCCGTCTCTTCCACTACATATGTCAGCACAAGCAATTCGCCGTTTCCGTTGATGTCCTCGCTGCTCGTCCAGTTAACATTTCCAAGTGCGACGTTTTTCATGAAAGATCCATCAGCGGATGCGAGAAGGCTTCCCTTTGCGATATCCGTTAAGGTCAATCCATTGCTGCTTATAATCGACAGTGTAAATCCTGCAAATCCAACGTCGCCAGAGATCATTACAGGAATCTGAATAGTTGCACCGGGGGAGGCACTAAAGGATTGGACATCAACAACAAGCTGCGCATCCGCATTGTATGGATCAGCAAGACCGCAGGAACTGCAAATACCGTTTTCAAAGCTGTGTCCTGTAGCCGCGACATCTCTCAATTGGCTCTCTCCGCAGCGAGAGCACTTGCGGACTTCAATTCCGTCAATTGTACAGGTAACGGGCTTTTCAGCTTCCCACTCCCCATAATCATGACCCAGCGCGTCAGTTTCTTCTTCTACTATCTTGTTGCCGCAAACGGAGCAAAGATAAGTCGTATATCCCGCCTCCGTGCAGGAGGGCTCAACAACTACGCCGGTATAGCTATGTCCAGTTCTGTCTACAACAGCATCAAAGGAATGTTCCCCATAAATCGTGGTGTTCCAAGTGTATCGATCTACGCCCTCGGCTGTACAGGTAGGGGTGACGATTCTTTCATACGCATAGCCCCACGAATTCAGCTTTGGAAGGTTAACAATCATTGCAAAACCGCAGGTTTCGCAAACGGCTCTTATCTCACCGGTGGACTGAATCGTGGGTATATGTGTAACAGTGCAATTTGCAAACGAATGATTTGCCGCTTCGGTATAACCGTCTCTAAAAGTGTACCCACAAACCGTGCAGGTATGTGTTGTGTAACCCTTTGCGGTGCAGGTCGCGTCTGTTACAGAAGATTCATATCGATGCGGTACTTTCGGAATCACAGCATTAAACGCATACGTACCGTAAGCGCTTTCCTTCCACGTATACTTCATGCTGCCGGTTGCTGTGCAAGTCGCCTGATTTGTTTCTTCGCAATCGTAATCCTGCGAGTTCAATTTGGGAACAATAATCGTTTCTGTGTAAGAGCACCGTGTGCATATACCAGAAACCTTGCCTGCAGTTGTTTCCGTTGGTGCTGTTTGAAGGACATACCGGAAATTGTGTCCGCGCGCATCCACATAGTTTTCTTGATAGCTGGCGCCGCACGAGCATTTATAGAGGGTATATCCTTGCTCTGTACACGTTGGCTGGACTGCACTCGCAACGTAATTATGTACATGGGAAAGCGCGGGGATCGATTCTGTTTTTGTTTCTCCGCAGCGTTCACAGACATAGAGTTTTGTTCCGGACTGATTCTGCGTCGGTTCTATGGTTACATTTCCTTCATCCCATGCATGCCCCAGCGCATCAACAACGGAATCCTGATAGCTATCTCCGCAAACCACACAGGTATGTGTTGTATATCCTTGCTCTGTACAGGCCGGTGCGCTCACAACATTCTGATAAGGATGCTCTGTCTTCGGGATAGTAATTGAAAAGCTGTACTGACCGTATGCTTCGTTTTTCCAAGCATAGTTCCCAATCCCAGTTGCTGTGCAAGACGCAGGCTTGGATACCGTATAAGTGTAGTCAGCTTCGGACAGCACTGGGAGGATTATTCCTGTCGTTTCTCCGCATCTGGAACAGGTAGCTTCCAAAAGCCCTTCCGCGGTCAATGTGGGCTCTGCAATCATACGGTATGTGTAGGCATGTCCCGCTGCGCAGATATGTGTCCAATGGGCATATAGCGTGTGATCCAGCGTTGCTGAAACAGTTGTCGTTTCAGTTATCCGAGAACTACCATCGGGAGATGTGTACCATCCGTCGAAAGTATTGTTCTCCCGTGTCGGGACAGGCAGCGATCCGTAAGCTGCTCCGAATACTACCTGCTTTTCCGTACTTTCGGAACTACCACCCATCGCATCAAAGTGTACTGTATAGTTTACCGTCGGAACGTCAATTTGCACTTTATCGCTCATAAAGGTCTGGTAGAAATCACTGGTTTCAACTGCCGCATAATACGTCCCGGCAGCTAAAGCAACAGTTTCTCCGGATTTGGCATTTGCATTATCGTACACTTTGTTCCCGTTACTGGGGTCGCCCTTCCAGACGATGAGCCGGTAATCCTTCACGCCGTATCGGTTTTCCCAAATAAACGTGACATTCGGTGCTGTTACAGACGAACTTACCACAGTTTTACTGATCTGGACTTCATTACCGGCATAGACTGACCAAATCTGTGCGTTGCCGTTGTTACGAGGATAAATTTGAATAGCAGAGCCATCGGCTCCGGAAGCGCCATCCAAATCCATCACCCAGTTCTCGTCTTTATAATGCTTGCTCTGGAAAATGTAACCATTTCCTTGCGGGATTAAATACCACTGCTGATAAGCCCCGTTCCAATAGCTGTCATGCGCTGTGATCTGCATACCCGCAGTCCGAATACCATCCGTCATCTCCAAGGCGTTGCCGTTGTAGCATGAAGTAATCGCATAAGCGCCGTCACTCTGCCGTACAAAGTGCCATTTCTGCATAGCAATACCGGTTTCGGTTTCCAGCGTGATTCTGTTGGAGCTTTCCTTTTGCGAAATCGGCTTCCATAAGGCGGTGTTCAAAATCACCGCATAGAAATCGTCGCCCAAGTTGGCATAAGGTTCCGCTACTGTAAATGTACAGGAACTGACACCGGATGTTCCTGCGGTATTATTTGCTGAAACATAGATCGTATATGAGCCAACTCCAGCATTGGTCAAAGAATAAGAAGTCGTGGAACCCATGCTCTGATCCACAATAAGGCTTTCATCTTTGTACACATTTATCCAGTAAAACCGATTGTTGGCAACGGTGTTCCAAGAAATCATTACTGTATCTCCAACAGCATATTGGCTATTTGCGGTAGATACTATCGGGACATCTGGTGGGGTGGCTCCATATCTAGGCCAATATGTATTTGCAGCATGGTTCATACGGTTAGAATAAGTCGATGAAGCACACCGCTCAAAGTATTTTGCAAAGTATCTTGCGCCATCTGATGCCCCATCCTGTGTATTGGGCAACGCTTTCAAATACTTTGTTGTTGATTTTCCGCTGTAGTCTCCACCTTCCAGCTCCCATTTCAAAAATGCAAGTTGGGAGGAAAGCGTTTTCCACGATGAAGGATACTGTGATTGCAGGCTTGTTAATCTGCTCCCTTCCCATTGACACAATCCCCAAGCTCCCTCATTGGCATTGTGTGCTGTAGGTGACAAATCCGCAGTACCGGTTTCTACACGCATGTTCCCTAGAATTGCGCAGGCTGCAGCTTGATTGAATCCAAGAGTACCCGTTAAGTAATTATAGATAACTTCCTCATTACTGGAAGAGCTGCTGGTAGTACCGCCATTTTCGTAGAACTCTTTACTTCTTGTGATGGTACTATAGGTATAATTGCCATAGACGAAGTATCCGGAGGAGTTCGTATACGCTGCTTTATTCAGCGTCAGCTTACGTGCAATCGGCGGCGTTTGTTCATAAATAGTTATCGTAGTATCTGTTACCTCGCCGACCCAGATAATATGATAGTGATTAGGATAATCGCTTACGGCATCTCCTGCTCGAATGTCTGACATTTTCTGACTGTGAATAGTCGTACCATAGGAAGTGTTCCAGATCGATCCAACGCTGTGGTAGCGAGGTGTATTGCCGCTCATAAAATTACCACCGAAAACTTCACTTACCAAGTCTGCACAGCAAGAGCCATAGACCGGACCCGTTCGAGTAGCACTCACAGATTTGCAATAAGCCGTCGCAGAATAATTTGATGCTGCAACAGTTTTATACTCGCTCAAAGAGCAGAGGCTTTGAGAAACAACTTCGGAAGTAAAAAGGGTATATGGCATCCCGGTGACAGCTGTGCCAGAATAAAAAACTGTATTGCCATTGTAAGGATTCTTGTTCCATGTCGTGATATTTGATGATGGTACCCACTGATAGTTTACAATAGCCTCCGCCCGGGAACGCATTGCAGAAAGCGATGTGTCTGCTCCACGGGTTGCACCTCTTGATTCAGTATCGGGTGTTTCGAGAGCGTCCCATTCTTCCGGATGCTCTTCCCAATACATCTCCCACATTTCTTCCCATAGTATCTCGTCGTTGTTTTGCCCTTTTTCTTCCGCAAAAGCATTGCTTGGGAATAGCGATAAAAGCAATATAAAACACAAAACCGCTGATACAAGTTTTCTTGTCGTATTCATATATACAATCCCTCATTGTGGTCAATTCTGTGACAAAAGATGGGGCAGGTCAATCTGATCTGATATGGCCTGCCCCATTAGGCAATTAGTTTATAGCATTTCTGTAAAGGAACGTGACAATCTGAGCTCTAGTGCAAGAGTCATTTGGGCTGAAGGTCGTCTCAGTGGTTCCTGCCGTGATACCTGCTTCGGCAGCCCAGAGGACTGCCTCTTCATAGTAGGCTCCCTTCACAACGTCTGTGAATGCGTTCTTCGCTGCCCTTGTCTCGGTGCTGCCTTCCCAGCGCCAGAGGAAGGTCACAATCTGACCGCGGGTGCAGGAGGCATTGGGGCTGAAGGTCGTTTCAGAAGTGCCTGCGGTAATTCCAGTTTCGGCTGCCCACAGAACCGCCTTGTAATAGTAAGCATTCTCTGTAACATCCTCAAACGGATTGTTGGTAGTCGTCGGTTCCGGTTCACCAGCCGCCCTCCAAAGGAAGGTTACAATCTGCGCTCTTGTGCAGTCGGCGTTCGGACCGAATGTCGTTTCCGTTATTCCGCTGGTAATCTTTCTGCCAAGCGCCCAGTTGATAGCTTCAAACGCCCAGTTGCCCTTTTGCGGCATATCTTTAAAGTTGTTCAGAATGATTCCGCCGCCTGCTTCATTGGCAAAGTTGCTCTCTTTCTCGTCCTTTACTGTAAGGTGGATCGTGATTGCTTCGTCAACATCCGAAAGGACGCGGAATGTCAGGTAGAACAGCTCGCCGTCCCCGGTGAGGTTTTCGGAGCTTGTCCAGTTAATCAACCGCTTATCCAGATTGCAGGTGAAGGAACCGCTATCCACATTCTTAAGCATTGATGCTGCCGAGATATTTGCCAGCTCCAATGTACTAGGATAGTTCACTTCAAATGTGAATCCTGCGAAACCGGGGTTGCCAATAATCTCGACGGGAACCGTAATGATCTCACCTTTCGTTCCAGTGATGCTCTCCGCTTTCACAATTGCCGCAGACGAAACATCAGCCGGATGAATTGCACGGCTTGGCTCCAGAGTCTCCTCCAGACCGACAAGGTATCTGACCAACTTGATCGAGTCGGCAGAGGTGATGTCATTGTCGTGGCTCACATCTGCCGCCAGCTTCTGCTGCTCCGTCAGATCTTCCAGATCGACAAGATAGCGCACAAGTTTTACCGCGTCCGCAGTCGTTATATCGCCGTCTCCGTCTACGTCACCGTACATGACTGCGCTGATGTTCACGATAATCGATTCAAAACGAACTGCGACCGGGCTGCTGCTTTCATCCACAAAGTTCGTCGCTTTATTATCCTTCAACCGAATCGTGATCGTTTGTTGGCTTCCCTCCTCAACTTCGTCGGACACTGTAAACGTCAGAATAAGAAGCTCGCCATTCCCATCAACGTTCTCCGAATAAGTGAAATTCGCATATCCGGCGGCATTATTCTTCATGAATGATCCGTCTACAGTCTTCAGGAGCGCGCCCTTTTCGATGTTCGTCAGAGTCAGTCCTTCTGTAGCACTGATCGAGAACGTAAAGCCCGCGAAACTGCCTTCGCCGGAGATCAAAACAGGAACTCTAATCGTTGCGCCTTGTGCGGCAGTAACCGGGAGAGCAGAAATCACCAGTTTCGCTTCGGAATAATTGGGATCGATTTCGCCGCAAACCGTGCAGAATCCATCCACGAAGTTGTGCTCACCCACTGGCAAAGTCACATCAAAGGAGAATTCCCCGTAGGTAGTCACTTTCCACGTATATGTTCCGCTGCCGGTCGCGCTGCAGGTCGCCGCCTGCGTAATCTGATAGGTATAGTCAGTTGTACTGAGCTTCGGAAGCGCGACCGAGCTGTTCGTGCTGCATCGCGAACAGGCGCCCTGCAGCTTGCCTGCTGCTGTCGTCGTCGGAGCCGTCGTTACAGTATAGTTGTAATCGTGTCCCAACGCAGCGATCGGCTCAGAATAGCTATCTCCGCAGATCTCGCATGTATGGGTCGTATTACCTTCACTTGTACAAGTTGCCGACGTAGTCGTTTCCTCGTATCTGTGCTCATGCGCGCTTGCGGAAATAGTAACATTAGCGATCGATGTGACAGATGCTGGTTCGTTATCCGATCCAAAGGTATCGCCAGTCGTATAGCCGACTGTCACAGGATAGGCGCCGCTTGTAATTTCAGCGCCGGCTACCAGCGTGAGATTCAACAGGCTGCCAGATGCCAACGCGCTCGCGTCACCGGTCCACAGGACATGCCAGCCAAGTACTTCGTCATAATTCTCTACAAGCAGAGAACCGCCGTCCGCACAAAGTGTGCCGCTTGCGGCCGTAGACTCCAGCGTCGTTCTGTCAAAGTCCACGTAGAAGATGCTGGGGTCTGCTTTGATGTAGAAGCCATAGCCCGACAGTTGCGGGTTGCTGGACAGGTCGACCTGAATCGAGACCGAATCGAATTCCGAAACAGAGACATTCTGCGTCTTCAGATCAATCGCTTCGCCCCAATCATTATAGTTATTCAGTTCTTCCGCATAGTTGAAAACGATTTCCGTAATGTCGCTGTCGTTTTTGCCTGCGTGGATCGCCTTTGCTCTGACAATCGTATCCTCCGTCAAAACAAGCGGTTCGGTGTAAATGAGCGTCGTTCCTTCAGCAGACAAGCCCTCATGAGGCTCAACCGGATCGCTTCCATCCAGCGTGTAGAGGATCGTTGCGCCCTCCTCAGACGTCAGCGTCAGTTCCTCATACATTCCTTCCGTAATCTCAAAAAGATTTGATGCGGGAGCGGCCGTCGTATCTTTGTATACCACAATCGGATAGACCGATACATCAGAGGTCACGTTCCACCAGGGATTATCGTCCTCCCATGCGAGGAACACCTTGTCTTCCTCGACTTCCAGATCGGCAGGAGGCGTTGCAAAGCCGCCGTAGGGTACGAGCTGCGTAGAAACAGGCGTTGTGCCCGTTTCATCATAGAAAGTGACAAAGAAAGTATCCACTTCCCAAAGTGCCGAGACGATCATATCGCCCTTAACTGTCGCGTCGCTGCCAAAGCTCCATCCGGCAAAGCTATAACCCTCGTGTGTTGGATTCTCCATACCGTCCGGCACGCTCAGGACCGTACCATAGTCGAAGTGTCTGATTTCGCATTCCTGATTCAAATAATCGACAAACACGACGCAGCAATCCTTCGGCTTATACTGTGCGACGACCGTCATGTTTCTTGTGACGTTGGTCGTGCTTCTGTTCCAGCGGGTGAACTCGTATCCTTCCAGTTCAGGCGCCTCCGGCACTACCGCAGAGCTGCCTTCTTCGACCTGCTGCGTGGAAATCGTGCCGTTTTCCGTCGCAAATGTGACCGTATAGGTCGGGCGGTCATATTTGACCATACCGACATTGATCAGGCCGTTGCTTCCCTCAACTGCCAGCGCGACCACAAAGTCGCCGGTATCTTCGCTGACGTCTTCTTTAGTTGTGAAGGTAAAGCTGTATGCGCCGTCTGCGCCAAGCGTCGTCTGTCCGATATACTCCAACTGCGATTCCGTCGGGTCGGAGTTCAGGGATTTATAGACGAAAACCGTTGCAAGGCGGCCCGCCAGATCGGAATTGGCTTCCTCCAGTTTGCCGGTTATGGTTTGCGTGGTACCGCTCGTATCCGGCTGAATCTGACTTGCGTCGAATATAACGTAGCGATACATATCTCTGGTTTGGACCTCGTAGCCCGGGTCAGATGGATCGCTGTCGGTCAGCACTTCGTCTGTCCAATCGCCCCAGTTGCCGTAATCCCATTTGTAGTAAGTGTAGGAGCCAACATAATCGCTGTAACTATAAACGGTATAAGTGTAGCTGGTATCAATCCAGCGGCTTTCTTCCCAATAATAGTTCTTCCCGCCGATGTTGTACTGTGTCCAGTAGAATCGAGAGCCATCGTAATGAGTATATCCGGGATGATAACCATTCTGATAGTGACTGTAATTGCTACATGCCCAAGCGTTATCCGGCTTTGCCTTGTCATATCTCGTAGTACTCCAATCGGTATATCGCAGCCAACTGCCGGAATAGGTCGCTCCGCAGAAATACGATTTGGAACCGTTATACCACGAGCCGTAACGGTACTCTGTATACCCCTGCGACACCGTACGGGGCTCTGTTTTCACTTGTCTCGTCGACGTCGAGGTCACAGCCTCGGTAGACCAGCCTGTCCACGCAGTCCAGTAGGAGTTATCCGATAGCAGCGCATATCCGTCAGGCGCTGTTGAAGAACCGGTTGTCACAGTGTTCTTTGTGTTGGTGCGATCGCTGTATTGCGTTTTGCTTTCAACTGTGCTGTCGGAAGTGGAATGGCCGTGACTCGCAAGCTCCTCGGCGGTCATCCACTCGCTCCAGAACTGCGTCGCTTCACTTGTGATCGCATAGCGTTTCGTTTCGGAGATCAGACCGCCCGTGCGGTCGTTGCCCTCGACGGATACCACGGAGATCTCGATGTAATCCGCACCGCTCGTGCCGTCGCAAAGAATATCGCCGCTCCACGTCACATTGGAGGAGCTGGTCGTCAGATTGATCGTATCGATCTTCGTATTGATCATTTTGCAGGCGCCGGTCTCTTCATCCGTGACCGCCAGCAGCGTTACGATGATCTTTGCGTTGATATCCTTGGCGTCTGCCGTGCTGACTCTGCAGGAAACGGTATAGCCGTTGAACATGCCGTTGTTGCTGTCGTAGCAGAGGATCGCAGAGATATTATCGACAAAGACCGGCAGATCCTCGTTACCCCAAACCGTAACGGCCCGCAGCTTCATATTCGAGTCGACGTGCGCCAGATCCCGGTAGCTGTCATCGGCGGCGTCCACAATATACCAACCGCTGAATACCCTGCCGCCGTTTTCCACGGATACCAGCGCCTCGGCCGCTGCAGAATCGATGCTCTCGTCGAATGTTATGTACTGTGTCGCGATTTTTTTCGTACCGTCCACATCGTAGAAGGTCACGGTATACACGTTGATCTCATATTCTGCCGTAACGGTCAGATCGGACGTGACGGCGGAGTAATCCTTGTCCCAGCCGGAGAACGTATAACCGCGTCTGCTCGGCGTCATGGGTCTCGTTGCCGCGCTGCCGTACGAAACGCTCTGTGTAGAGAGAACGGTCCCGTCCCAATCCTTAAATATGACCGTCGAAGGATCGTGCGCAGTGCAGCTTACGGTATTGGACGCCGCGCTGCTGCCGATCACGTTCTTCGCAACGACGCTCACGGTGTACTCGCCGGCACCGTCCGTTGCAAAGCTGTACTGGGCGGCAGTCACCGTCTCCGTCTTCCACTGCACGCCGTCCTTCTTCACGGTGACGTCATAACTGCCCGCAAGAGGATCCTGTGCCCAGTGGACTGTCATCGCCGTGCCCTCTGCGATATCAGAAGAAGTATCACGTGTAACATTCGGTGTATTAGGAGCAGAAACAGGAATATTAGCGGTAGTTGTGCTACTTGTTTTGTATCCTGCTTTTTGCGCATATGTAGAAACACTTGCTGCTCTTGTCAAAGTAAATGCCCCGGTATACTGTTGATAACTGCTGCCATCAACGCTATAGAAACATGTTGCTCCGTTGTCCTGAATTATCGTGACCGCTGTTCCGTTTGCATTGAAAGAGTAGTCGATATACGGCTCTATCAACACAGGAATGGATACATACATGCTGCTAATTGCGCTGACTTTGCTGCCAGAAACACATCTTGCTTCAATTTGGCAAGAGGAATGAACCGTCACAGATGTGCCAGTAGCCCATGCGCCATTGTCAATGCGATACTGAACTGTCCCGGTACCGGAAAAAGCAAAAGAAATACTGCCAAAATCTGAACCTGTTTCAGATATATCCGGAGGAGCAATTCCGGCCGTTCCAACCACAAAAGCGCTACTCGCAAAAGCATTCGTAGTTTGTCCTCCGACATATTTGTCGGTCACAACTTCAATGTAATACCGGTATGTGCCGGCTTTTAAGCGACCGAATCTCAGCGCTTTGTCGACCGAACTGTTCCTTAGGCTATACGAAGCTGCATTAACAGTATAGGACGGGGTCTTCAGATCAGTCAGGATTTCTCCGGTCGATTCGTTTTTAAAGTAAGCACTGACCGAGAGGATGGTGCATCCTTTTGCGGTTAATTGGCCGTCAATATTGAAGCTCGAACCAATTTTATGGTTTGTTGGAACTGAAAAAGTCGACACAGAAACATGCGGCGGTATAGTGCTGTGATACGCAAGACTTGTTGCAACGATATACCCGGTCTTACTTCCATATACTACTTTATACCAGGTGTTGCCGACGCCGTTGACGACTGCGCCAGTCACCTCAATTACCGATCCTGTGGCAATCGTTGCCAAACAGTTGTCTCTATTGTTTGCGCCGGATTGATATGGATCAGATCTGAGATAAGCAGTTGTTTTTGTCTTATAATATCCTATTGTTACACTATAGTTTTCATTTCGGAGAGGCTGCAGTGCGCCGCATTTCGTGCAATGACCGTTCGAATAGGTGTGCTGGCATGCGGAATACACTGTACCATACCATCCAAGGGATTGATAGAGAGAGTCCGCTGGCTGTATGATAGAACATAGATATCTCGTTCTTCCCGATAATTGTCTTTTGTTAAACTGTTCCCATGTATAATGCAAGACAAAGAGTCCTAGATTTCCATCCGTGTTTCCTTCAAGCATCGTTATGCCTTCGCTGTCATAATCGAGTAGCACCATAGAGTGTCCGCCAGATCCATTATATCCCCCACTACTATATGTAGTTGTTCGAAAAGATGCACCGAATTTGACACCGATGGAGTCGAGCCATTCCTTAGAAATTGTGTTTTTTCTAGCTATCGATCTTTCAGGGACAACAGCATTGGTGTTAGCCGCATTTGCAACTGGTATCCTGTTAAACAGGTAGGCATAGCATGCGTAACAATAGGCATAGCATTGCCAACCAGATCTTGAGATACCATCAGCTTTAATGCTATGCTCAGAACCGCTCATCCTCGCAGTTCCATTTGTAGCAGGAACCTTGGGAGATACTACATTAGTATCTTGTATTCCAACTGTAAGGATCGTTTCCAAGCGTGTTTGGAGAGTTCCTGTTACGAACCGCTGTGCATGCTGATCCTCGAGTTCTGTAGCACCATATACGCCTCTAGTTCCGTTTCTCTTTAAATAGTATAGTTCTCCTGTTTCCTCATCTATTAGAACCTCGTGTTCTGTATCTTCATTTTCGGATTCTTCTGGTCGCTCTTTCTCTGTAATAATTGAATCTTTTTCCTCATCAAGCAGAACACAGGATTCATTTAGATCAAGGTTTTCAGTCTCGTCTGTTGGGTCAACTGTGTCAGTTGCAAAAGATGACAACGGAAACAAACCAAGAATCAAAACAATTGCTAATAATCCGGATATCATTCGCTTAACCATATTATTCTCTCCATTCAAATAGTCTTATTGTTGCAAGTATGGATACGCATTTCTGTCAATGTTGCCAAATATTCGCTATAGTCATATTTTCGCGTATTGTCTTTCGGCTGGTAAGGGCTGCTGCCCAGCCGCCGTCCCTATCTCTCCTGCATAGGATTAAGATCAATACAGAAGAGTCACAACCTGATTTCTCGAATAGGCGGTATTCGAATTGAACGTCGCAGTCAATGCTTAGGGGGCAGCCGCTTTATTGTAGGTTCCCGCCTCTACATTATCATTTCTTTGGTACTTTCTCTCTCAATTCGTACAGTATTCAGGTTTTCTATCAAACCAACAATGTACCTTGCTAACAGAATGGTGTCAGCAGATGTGATGTCCCCGTCATGGTCCACGTCTGCAGCCATTTTTTGCTCGTCTGTAAGTTCGATCAATTTAACCAAATACCTTGACAGCAAGACCGAATCCGCAGCAGTTACATCCCCATCTCCATCTACGTCGCCGAAAACGACCGGGTCGGTGTAGTCCGGATCAGTTTCCCCGCAGCGCGTGCAAACCCCGCTCTGATAATCATGCCCCAGCGCAGCTATATAGTCTTGGGTGTATACATCTCCGCAGCGAGCGCACGTATAAGTCGTGAAGCCCTGCCCGGTACACGTTGGCGAGGTTACGGTTCCTTCATAGGTATGGCCTAGTTTTTCGATCGATCGGGTAAATGATGCCGTTCCGTATGTGGTATCTTTCCATGTAATCGTTTCTATGCCGTCATCTTCACATGCAGCCGCTTTTGTAACTGTGAACGTATAGTCGGAATCGCTTAGAAGCGGCAGCGAAACATACGTTGGAGTTTGGCAAATGGTACAGGCCGCTCTCAGCCTGCCGGGGCTGGTTTCAGTCGGATCCGTAATAATTGCAGCAGATGTCCAGTTATATATGTGTTCGCCGGTCGCCTGAATAGAAACGTCAAAGTAGTATTGACCGTACTCCGTATTTTTCCAAGTATACCTGTCCGTTCCGGCGCTCCCGCATGTTGGCGCTGAAATAACCTGATGGTAATAATCCGTCGTATTCAGGATCGGCAACGTATACACATTGGACGCATCGTGTCGTGAGCATTCAAGCGTCAAGGATCCTGTCGCTGTCAGTGTTGGAGATACTACAGAGGTCACCTGAAAATCATGTCCCAAAGGAGAAGTATAATTCGTCTTATATGTATCTCCGCAGATCGTACAACGGTATGTGTTGTAGCCGCTTTCGGTACACGTTGGGGCCGTTACAGAGTCAAAGATATAGTTGTGATTCTTTAGCATAGACAGCCGGATCACTTTTGCGCTGATACTGCAGTTGGCTGTATTTGGACTCACGATAGCGTTCAGCCTATATTTGCTGTTGTTCAAGCCGGTATTTGTGCTCAGATGTGCATAGAACAATGCGTTCCCCTGTGAGTCATATCCGTTGCAAAGGAACACCAACGGGCCCTCGCCATGCGTTGGACAGTATTGAAAGACGATATCGCCTGCGGCCAGAACGTTCGAGTCGAGGTCTTGCGTGGCATAACCGTTTTCATTGAGGGGCAGAGTTACCGGCACTAATCCAGTATATGACGTTAGATAGCCAACCAATTCGCTTGCGTTCTCAGATGTTGGCCCGGAAAGCCCTCCGGATTGCAAACATTTAGAAATGAAGTTTACTGAACCTCCGGAGTGATCGTTCCAATGCGCTTTTGCGTATGAAATCGCAGAGGATATGTTGTAAGCGGAATGAGATAATGCCGAGCTTACCGAAGATAATGCAAGTACCAATGAAAAAATGATTAGTATCAATATCCCCGGGCGGATTAACTTATTCTTCATCGCAGGATGCCCTCCACCATGTTACTTAGGAAACCAAGGTTCAATCTAATTGATGAACTGTTTCGACGAGTCCTGTCAATCATACTCAATAATGTATGCATACTGTCTTCCTGCGGTCAGGGCTGCCGCCCAGCCGTCGTACCAGCACCAGCGAGCTTCGGTCTTACTGTAATAAAGGATCATAACGGTTTCCGGCTCGCCCTCCCAAGCGAAGTTCGGATCACCTGTTTCCCAGATACCGTTCCACCATGCGGTCGTACCGTTCAGAGCGCTGCCAACCGGCTTGTTGTCCTTATCGACCCAGTAATAGGTGGTGCTGTTATCCTCCCGACGGCCGCCGATATGATAGTAGGCGTTTTTATCCCCTTTTTTTGCAATCAGGTTCAGAACGTACTGATATTCATACTGGTTCTCAAATGTGACCAGCTTGCCGCCTTTTGCCGCGGCGGCAGCCTGCGCTTCTTCCCATGTGCAGGTGTCTACTACGATCTCATACCGGCTTTCCATAAACGCCCCCATCTCCCCTGCATAGGAGTTTGAACGATACAGGAAGGTCACGACCTGATCTCTCGTACAGGTATTATTCGGGCTGAACGTCGTGGCCGAAGTGCCCGCAGTGACGCCGTAGACAGATGCCCACAAAACTGCGTTGTAGTAATAATCCGCAGTCTTTACATCCATAAACGGATTGGAAGCGGAAGCAGGCTCCGGTGAGCCGTGATACCGCCAAAGAAATGCTACGATCTGACCGCGCGTGCAAGTAGCATCCGGGCTGAACGTCGTGGCAGAAGTACCGGTCGTGATACCTTCTCCAACTGCCCACAGCACGGCGTTGTAGTAGTATGCATCGGATTTGACGTCTCTGAACGGATTGCTTGCGGTCGTCGGCTGCGGCTCTCCTGCAGCTCTCCACAGGAACGTGACTACCTGCGCTCTGGTGCAGCCCGCGCTTGGGCTGAACGTCGTGGGACTCGTTCCCGCAGTGATTTCATTGACGATTGCCCAGTCGATCGCGTCATGCGCCCAGTTGCTCTTAGGCGGCATATCTGTAAAGACCTTGCCCGGGCAGTTATTGCCGCCGTCGCACGGCAGCCCGTCATCCGGTTTTGTGAGTTTCGGTGTTGCTACTGCTTTCGTCTGCGTTGTAAACGCAGTGTTCATGAAGGAAGCAGTGTAAGTGATCTCGCCTTCTTGCTCGTAAGTGGCTTCTTTCGTCACTTTGGACGTCGTGTTGACCTTTTCAGTCTCAATGTGACCGCTATCATTCTTGCAGGTGCGCGTCGCTGTCACTGTGCTGCAATCGTCCGCCCATGTGTATGTCGGCTCATTCCAGTCATGTCCGAACGCGGCGATCTCAGTATGCTCGCGCAAGAGTTCAGCTCCGCACACAGCACAGTATGTCACCATGTCGTAACCGCCCTGCTCCGTGCAGGTTGGCGCCGTTTCGTTTTCCTTCACCGCCTCGCCCGGCTCATGTCCGAGCGCATCTGTAGCGGTATGCATGCGTGAGAGTTCAGTGCCGCACACAGTACAGTACGTCACCATATCATAACCGCCCTGCTCCGTGCAGGTTGGCGCCGTTTCGTTTTCCTTCACCGCCTCGCCCGGCGTGTGACCGAGCGCCGGCAGCGTCTCAGTCTTCGTATCGGTATAGTCTTTCTCGTCAAAGGTCACGCTTGCAGTGTAAATCGCAGTTCCGTCTTCTGTACAGGTCGGCTCCGTGCGCATGACGGTAATGGTCGCCTCTACTGTGACTGTGCTGCCGTCCGTCTTCTCTGTGAAGATCGCTGTCGCCGCGGTATAACCGTCCCAAGTCCATCCGGTCAGTTCATATTCCTTTCCCAAAGCAGGCAGTATCTCCGTCTTTGTATCGGTATACGTCTTGTCCTCAAAGACGGCAGTCGCTGTATAGACTACGCTGCCATCTTTCTCGGTGGTAGGTTCAGTGCGTACGCTCGTGATCGCCGCACCGACCGTTTCTACGTGATCCGCGTCATTCTTGCAGGTGAAGACGGCTTCCGCAGCAGTATAGCCGGTCCAGTTCCAACCGGTCAGTTCGTAGGCATGCCCGATCGCTTCTATGGCAGTATGCTCCCGGTTTAGTTCCGTGCCGCACACAGCGCAGTATGTGACCATATCATAGCCACCCAGCTCAGTGCAGGTAGGCTCGGTCTCCTTTTCCTTCACTGGCTCGCCCGGCGTGTGACCGAGCGCGGCAATATTTTCGACAGTTTTGCTCTGTGCGACAAAAGCAGGATTCTTGAACGTCGCCGTAAAGGTCGTTTCACCTTTCTCGACGCAGGTAGCCGGCTTTGTCACCTTTGCAGACGTAGTTACGGTCTCGGTTTCCGTGTGGCTCGCATCCCGCTTGCAGGTACGCGCCGCCGTTGCGGTACTGCAATCATCAGCCCAGGTATAAGTCGGCTCGTTCCAGTCATGTCCGAGTGCCGCCAGGGTTTCTGTCTTCTTATCTGTAAAGGTCTTTCCCTCAAAGGTTATCGTTGCAGTATAGACCACTTGTCCTGCACTTTCGCAGGTCGGTTCGGTGCGGACTGCAGTAATCTTCGCATTCACCGTCTGAACGTGACTGCTGTCATTCTTGCAGGTGAATGTCGCGGTCGCTGCGGTGTAGTCTGTCCAGCTCCAGCCCGTCAATTCGTAGTCATGACCGGTTGCAGCAAGTGTCTGCGTCTTTGTGTCGGTGTAAGTCTTGCCGTTGAAAACCACTATTGCGGTATAGACAATCTTTCCATCTGCTTCGCAGGTAGGTTCAGTGCGGACATTTGTAATGACGGCATCTGCGGTCTCGACATGAGTTGCGTCGTTCTTGCAGGTGAATGTTGCCGTCGCTGCAGCGTAGCCTGTCCAGTTCCAACCGGTCAGCTCATAAGAATGCCCTGTCTCAACCAGCGTCTGCGTCTTGGTATCAGTGTATTCCTTGCCCTCAAAGCTGACTTTCGCAGTATATTCTATCTTGCCCAAAGCTGTGCAGGTAGGCTCGGTGCGGACGTTCGTGATCGTTGCATTTACAGTCTGAACATGATTTGCATCGTTCTTACAGGTAAATGTCGCCGTTGCAGCAGTGTACCCTGTCCAATCCCAGCCCGTCAATTCGTAGTTATGCCCAAGCGCAGGTATGTTCGCCACTGTTTTCGTCTGCTCGCTGAATGCGGCGTTCAAAAAAACGGCAGTATAGGTCGTCTTGCCCTGTGCCGCACAGGTAGCGGCGGAAGAAACCACGCTCGTGGTATTCGCAGTCTCGGTTTCAATGTGAGAAGCAACGCGTTTGCAAGTCCGGCTTGCAGTCACGGTGCTGCAGTCGTCTGCCCAAACATAAGACGGCGTATCCCAATCATGACCAAGCGCATCAACATAGGTATCCACAAAGCTGTCGCCACAGGAACAGGTGTGTGTGGTGTAGCCCTGTTCCGTACAGGTCGGAGCTGTCACAACATCTACGTATTCGTGCGTATGGCTCTGAACAGTTACCTTGCCCGGCAAGAAGGTCACGGAGATCGGTTTCCCGTTTTCATTAACAAAATTGCTGGGTTTTCCTTCTTTAATCATGAGGCTGACTGCATAATCGCCATCCGCAGCATTGGAAGCGATTTCAAACGTCAACACGAGAATCTGTCCATCGTCGGACAAATTCCCGGTATCATTCCAGTTTATCAAGCCCTTTGCAACGTTGGACGTCAGCGCTCCGCCCTCAGATTCCTTAAGCAGATCACCTTTTGTCACTTTCTTAAGCTGCAACTCGGTCGGAAAAACAGCTTCCAGCGTGAAGCCGGCAAATCCCGGATTATCTGTAATATCAACCGAAACCGTTACCGGATCACCCGGTTTCCCTGTCGCGATCCCGACTTGAACACTTCCGCTGGTTGTCCCGGGCTCACGAGTCTCTGTTGCGCCGCAGCGGGCACAGGTTCTTGTCTCCTCGCCGGGTGTCGTTTCTGTCGGAATGGTCGTCAAGACCCAATCGCCCCAGTCGTGACCAAGCGAATCTACATAAGTATCCACATAACTGTCGCCGCAAACGCAAGTATGCGTTGTATAGCCTTGTGCAGTGCATGTAGGCGGCGTAACAACTACAGAATAAGCATAGTTATGTTCATGTGCAGCTTCCACCACCGTCACCTTGCCCGGTGCGTAGGTAAATGTGATCGGCGTGCCGTCTTGGTTGACCATGTTGCTGGGCTTCCCTTCCTTGAGCGCAATGCTTACCGCATAGTCACCGTTGGCGGCATTTTCAGATATAGCAAACGAAAGGATAAGCAACTGACCATCGCCAGAAAGATTCAAAGTATCGTTCCAGTTAATCAGTCCTTTTGATGTATTAACCGTCAAAGCGCCTCCATCAGACTCCTGCAGCAAAGATCCTTTTGATACTTTTGTGAGTTGGAGTTCTGTTGGATTGCTGACTTCCAAAGTAAAGCCTGCAAAACCGGGGTTTTGCGCGACCGTAACCGGAACGTCTACCGTACCGCCGGCACTCCCCGATGCAGTCCCAACCTGGATCGTTCCGCCTGCGATAGCACGTGTTTGTCGTCTGTCTGGAGCAACAGCGCTCCCGACAGGTGCGATTGCCAACAGGGTGATGACTGTAGCTAATAGTAATGCGATTCGTTTTTTCATTTTGATTCTCCTTTGTTTACGTGCCCGATCTGTACATTGTCAGTGTAACGCTTCCTGTTTTCAAACGTAGAGATTGTTTACCAATTGTACTTGAAAAACGTTATGTAAAAATATATACTTATAAACAGGGAGAAAAAATCGGTTATATTGTAGGGGAAAACTGACTAATTTGTGGGCAATTCGCCTTGGTCAAAAATCTCTGCTTTTTTGACCAGTTTATCTGCTTTTTATCCATTTTAAGAAAGTATTATGGCAAACCCCCAGTTTGGCTGCGGCAGTTCTTGATGAAATGCTGCCAACTGCATATTGTTCTGCAATCTCCGAAAAGCCTGATGGAACGGGAAGCGCTTCTCTGCCAAAGCGCACGCCACGGGCTTTAGCGGCGGCAATCCCTTCAGCCTGCCGTTGGTGGATGAACTCCCGTTCTGTCTGTGCAACATAGGATAGCAATTGCAGAACGATGTCCGCAATCAGAGTTCCTGTCAGGTCACGATTCTGCCGCGTGTCCAACAACGGCATATCCACGACCGCAACCGCCGTTTGTTTTTCCTTTGTGATTAACCGCCATTGTTCAAGTATTTCTTCATAGTTTCTCCCTAATCGGTCGATGCTTTTGATGATGAGAATGTCATCCTTTTTTATTCTTTTCATCATTCGTTGATACTGCGGGCGAGCAAAATCCTTGCCAGACTGTTTATCGATGTAGATCCGTTCCGCGCCCGCATCCCGCAGAGCAATAACCTGCCGTTCTTCGTTCTGTTCCTTCGTTGATACTCTTGCATAACCGTAAATCATAGAAAAACCTCCTTTGCCGTTCTGTATTCATTGTAGCAAAGCAACGGATGGTTAAACTTGGAATTATTACAAGTTCATAAATGCCCGACGCGCTGGACATCAAACGCTATGCTTGGATTCTGCCGTGCATTCTCTCTCAAGCGCACGCAGAAACCGACATTTTGAAAATAGTTATTGCAAACGTATGTTCTATATGATATACTAATTTCAGAGGAACTCCGGCAGGTCGCAAACGCCTCCGAAACGCACGACACTTCCCGGTACATCAAATAACGGAGGCAGTATGATGAAGAAAGAAATGACCTCCCGACGAGGTGAGGCGTAACCGACACCTTAGACCGGAGCAAATCTGAAAATGCCGAAATTCCGCAGCACGTGGTCGATTCGATCGCGCGGATGCTTCTGCCGGAACTGATCGCTTTCTACGACAGCGAGGAAGGCCAGCGGAAGTACGCGGAATGGAAGCAGGCGCAAGGTCGGGAATCCGACTGAGCGCAAAAGTGGCGGGGTATGTGAACCATACCCCGCCCGATTTTTCTCGCTCAATCCATCAATCGGTGTTCGTGATTGCCTTTCAGGTAGTCGGGAACGCTGCCGATGAGAACCTGGTAGGCGTACTCCAAGGGATTGTTGTAGATCAGCCAGTCCAGTTCGGAGCGATTGGCGATGCTGATGTTATAGCGTTCCTCGACGGCTTCGCAATCGATGGCAAGCATACTGCCGTCCGAGAAAACGACCTCTACGCAGTTGGTGTCCATGTTGAATTCGCAGCGTTTGATCTTCCGTTCCATTTGATTTACCTCCTTGTCTGTTGTGTCTTGTTATGGGTAGTTTTCCTTGCTTTTCGCGTCCGTTTCGTGTTTGTCTGTCTGCGGAAAAACTCGTCGTAGTCGAAATATAAAAATAATCCGAACCCGTTTCTCAATGGAAACAAGTTCGGATTATTTGCGCGTGGTGACCCGTACCGGATTCGAACCGATGTTAATGGCGTGAGAGGCCACTGTCTTAACCACTTGACCAACGGGCCGTCGTCACCGGAAGCTCGGTATCGCGCGCATCCGCCGCATCGGCTGTCGCTCTGCGTCGAATGCTTGCTTACTTCACTCCGGCTCCTCTCAAATTCAAACCCACTTTGTTGGGCTTTGAATT
>Ga0310690_10003291_pt1 | contig 24460 bp, 28 predicted proteins | sample AusTroGonzalo_MG_2_FD_207661 | JGI IMG/M metagenome (GOLD analysis project Ga0310690, IMG submission 207661) | Bovine rumen microbial communities from tropical cattle in Woodstock, Queensland, Australia - Gonzalo_04 (v2) (version 2) | ecosystem: Host-associated > Mammals > Digestive system >... | reverse complement strand
CGACAAGTGGCTGAAGAAGGCTGATGCACCTGCAGGATTCGTAATGGATGCAAGTAATGCTACTATTTCAAATTATACGGCTAACTGGGAAGGACCAAATTATCCAGATGGATATGATGGCGCAGGAAAGACTTTACAGATAATTGTCAAAGAAGAAGGGTTTACTTGTGCTGCTTTGTCATTTCTGTATACCAATTCTATTTCTGGTCAGGGTCCTGGATTTATTGTTCGTGATGAATCACATCAGTACGCCCAAGAAGGTACCTGGTACAATCCAGATGATACAGGTAGTGGAACAACTAGTATACCTGTTGGTACGTACAATGTAAGTATTATACAGAATGCAGCTGGTTCAATCTCAGGCTATGGTAAATACATAACAGTACGTAGAAATGGACCTGATACATCTTTAGATTCAGCATTATTATCAAAGCTAGAATTCAGAATCATTGACTAAATTATGAGCAACATCGGTTCTATTCAGAGGTAAACAATGAAAGCTTATACGTATAACGATAGACTGGTAGGCGTCGGAAATGACCAGATCCTCGGGACTGACCAAGGAGGTGGTTCTACATATACCGCAGGCAATGGTATTGATATAACCAATGACGTTATTTCTGTTGATGATACAGTTGCATTGGTTAGCGCATTACCGACGACTGAACTCGGTAAATTCACTATTCAGAGTAATGTTTCTGGCGGTCCTATTGAAGTTATCTGCCCTACAGACCAGGCTCCAGATACTGTATTCTATCAAATAAATTCAGTATCTGGAAATGCTTATACATCAAGTTATAGCTATGCTGCAATTAACTATTATTATGGCGAGTCTCCTGCCGACTTTAATGGTAGTGATGATTATATATTATTCACTATTAATGATAGTATATCAAATATAGGTCAGATAGCCTTCTATTATACTACAGCCGAAACTGGTATGGGTGGGCCTAGTTTAACAACAACTTCTATAACAGGCGGCTCAACCGGTATTGTACAAAGCGATACCTATAGACTTAAAGCATATTATAATCAGGCAGGAACTTCTGGTTCTTATGGCAAGTATCTTCAGATTATGTTTAACTGGAGAAATTATGCTACTGATGCTGCACAATCCTTACAATGGGCACAAGAAGCTTTATCAAAGATTACATTCTTTGGTGTAGTTCGTCCTGACGCGACACTTGGCACTACTGTCAATCTTGATAGATATTATCTTGGTGGAAATATTGTAAGTAATAAACCTACTAATTCTGGTCTTCCAGCACAAATATGGTTAAATCCTGACACAAAGAAACAGGAAGTATATTTACCACAATTCGTACCAAGTTCATGGAATCTTAAGACGGCTCTATTATTCCAATATGGTAGTTCTTCATTTGGTTATAGCAATGCTGATACTTCACATGATTATATTGCATATAAATATAATTCTACAACTGGAAATTATGAATTTGCAGAATTAGTCAATACAGACTATAATGCAAAGAAGTTTACATTTGCTAGAACTTATAATGGAGCTATTGAATATTGGATCGCTGATTGTACAAATGGTTATTATAGTGCTGTATGGTCTACAGAAACTATTACTCTAGACATGTCAGAATATATTCCATATTCTGCTTCTGGCGTATATCTACCTAACTCTAAGTTCGAGATTGATACTGAAGGCCAAGCATATAAGGTAATAAGTGCCGGTGGTAGTGAAACTAACTATGGTTCTTGGAATGGTGATGGCAGTTTCGCTTACGGTAATATATACACATTGCCTACTAGAAATGCAGATGGAACTGCAACACTGAAAGCTGGAACTTATCGTTTCACATTGCCTGACACTGCAAATTCAATTAAACTTTACGTAACTGGTAATACTGCAGCAGCATATAATGGAATGGTAATACCTGCTACAAATCATGTTGCTGATTTAATCATTACTGAAGATTTAACATTTATTCCTTATAGCCAAGGAGATGACTGGATAAATATTAATGCACTTACAAATAGTGATGGAACCGGTAGTCTCGTATATCTTTCTAGTGGTAACTCAAGCGCTGTTTATATTTCACCTGCCGTTAAGGAAGAATACCTTACAGACGGTGACTTAGAACTGAATGATAACAACCAGGTTACTGCAATCGACGGACACGAGCTAGCAGGAGGCGGTGGTTCGTTCGAACAGGTTAATTCCGACTGGAACGCAGCATCCGGCGTGGCCGAAATCCTGAACAAGCCTACCGAAATCCAGCTCATCGCAGGCGCGAACGTACAGGTTGAAGTCACGGGTGCCTCGGCTATCATCAGTGCACAGGGCGGCGGTTCTACGCCTACTTATTCTGAGGGTAATATGATTGATATTACGAACAACGAAATATCAGTCGAAACTACAGCAGGTATTACTGATATTCAAGTAGTTAATGCATTACCAGGTTCACCAGTAAGTTCAGTATTATATCTAATACCAGAAACCTAAAGGAGTTATATGGGATTTAAATTAGGAAATACAAGTATTGGTAGTTTATATTTAGGTTCGACCAAGATAGGTTCTGCTTATCTTGGTTCTACTAAAGTATATGAAAGTATACAGCCAGGACCTTCTTTCGATGAAGTTACTATCGGTACACAAACATGGATGGCTAAGAACTTAGCTATTGATGATGGCCAAGGCGGCATTTATACGCAAACTGTAAACTATGGTCAAGGCGATGTAGTTGAATATTACTATACATGGGAGGCTGCTCTTAGAGTTGCAGCTTCTATTCCTGGCTGGCATTTACCAACGACATCGGAATGGGATGCCTTGGCTACGGCTGTAGGTGGTTCTAGCACTGCCGGCACGAAGCTAAAGTCTACCACAGGGTGGTCATCTGGTAACGGAACCGACGACTTCGGCTTCTCGGTCTTTCCCGCTGGTTACCAGTATTCGGGCTCCTTCTACAATTTAGGCAGCAACGCGCTCTTCTGGACGGCCACTGAGTACTCGTCTTCCAACGCCTACTGCCGTTACTTCGGTACGGGCGCGTCGACGGATTCGTACAGATACCCTAAGTCATTCGGTTTCTCTGTTCGTCTCGTCAAGGATGCAACATAAAGGAGTTATTCATGTTAAACTATTCGAACGGAACTCTCAAATTCTCAGGCGGTCTATTGAACCCTATTACGGGAACAGGGCTCGTCAAGGACGTCACCTAAGAATTCTATTTATATCCAAGAGGAATTTATGTTAACACTAAACAGCAACGTATTGAAGATCGGAAACAAGTGGCTTCTTCCCGTCCAGAGCGGAGGTGTTGTACCTCCTACGCCGACCGTATACCAGGTTACTACTTCCGCTACTCACGGTACGGTTACTGCCAGCCCGACTGAAGGTATCTCCGGTACCGAAATCACACTCAGCAATACTCCTGATACCCATTATCATTTCGGTTCCTACAGCATTACCGGTGCAACATTGAAGAATGCCAACCAGTTCGACATCGCCGATTCCGACGTGTCGGTTGTCGGCAATTTCATCGAAGACACCAAGTACACCGTAACATGTACTAACGACGGTCACGGTACTATCGCGGCATCCCCGACTTCCAACTATTCTGGAAGCACTGTAACCTTGAGCAATACGCCGAATTCCGGTTACGACTTCGACAAGTATACGCTCGTTTCCGGCACCGGCGCATCGATTTCCGGCAATATCCTAACTATCGGTACTTCCAACGTTACTGTAAGGGGTGATTTCGTTGCACAGGCTGCATCCGGTTATAAATATTTCGTATTGAAACTTACGGGATTTGAATCTAGTATTTCAGACCAACAACCTTACGATGTATGTACATTCAAATATAATAACAGTGCACCGACTTCAACAAACTACAGAGGCGTAGGTTATTGTAGTTCTATACCCGAACTTATACAGCTAAATACGGAATCCCAGTATTTAAGTATGCTAGTAAATACAACTCCGGAACAGAGCCCGTATGCATTAGCAGTCACTCGTTCCGATATTACCAGTCTTAGCGACAAGGCTCTGTATATAGCCGTTGGTACAGATACTGAAGCATCGTCATGCTCTTTATCCTGGAAGGACTTCTTGGAAACTAGGACATCTTCTGCATCGTGTACTATAAATGCAACACTGTACGGTACAAATACAATCAGTAGTAACAATAACATATACAAGGGCGACCTTACACAACTTGCCCAGGTAAGTCATTCTTGTGGTTACTACTACCCTTATGACTACCGGCCGGCTGGTTCGATGTCTACTGGAACTATATCTTGGACAGCATAAGGAGGCGTCATGATTAACTATGCAAACAACGACGTCATCGTTGCACCGGACGGTAAGTGGCTGGATTTCGTTCAGCCGCTTCCTGACCCGTTACCCGGGCATTTGCTTGTACGTACATACGACGGAAATCCTCCGATTAAGGTGTACGACACAACTTATGAAACGGCCACCCTGGTTCCGGGCACTACGAACGTATATGACGTATACAAGAGCGGAACAAGTTTCCGCAAGTTGTTATGGGAATCGACTAACGTCATCGAAATCATATCGGCCAATACTTCCAATATTACGGATATGAGTGAAATGTGTTTCCACTGCTATAACCTGATGAAGACATGCCTGTTCGATACCAGCAACGTTACGAACATGTATAGAATGTTCGACTGTTACTGGGACACTTATGGAAAGCTACAGGAACTTCCGGCATTCGACATGTCCAGTGTAACAAACGTGGAAGAGTTCATGGCCGGTCAGTGTGAAATAGAAAGCCTACCTGTACTAAGCATGCCCAACGTTACGTCTCTGGAATGCGCATGCCTGTACTGTACGAACCTCAAGTATGTTCCGGTGTGGAACGTACCGAATTTGACATCCATGTATCGCGCATTCCGAGCGTGTCATTCTCTTGAAGAATTCCCGGCATGGAACGTAAGCAAGGTTACTAATTTCGAACAGTGCTTCAAGGATTGTGAAAGCCTGAAACGTGTACTGTTTACGAATACGAATTCGGCCGAGAACATGTACGCAATGTTCTCGTTATGCGGTGAGCTGAATACGATGCCCGATTTCGTCGTCGATAATGTCACGGAAGTAGCTAGGATGTTCGAGGAATGTAGGAAGATACCTTCGGGAATTCTGGATATGTATAACAAGCTGGCTGCGTTGGGCGATCAGGTTACGAACCATAATGATTGCTTCTACAGGTGCGGCATAGGTACAACTACAGGCTATGCAGAATACCAGCAGATACCTTCTGACTGGAAGTAAGGAGAATACTCGTAACTTCTATACTTTCTATGTAAACGCATATGTTCTGAAGATGTTAACCAAATGAGCTCATTGGGTGGGCAGTTATAATATCTGTCATTCTCAATGAGTTCTTCCCTGGTTCTGATGACTATCATTCCCGAAGGCAATAATCGTATTTCGTCACGATGATGAATAGCCCAGCCTTTGAAGTTATCAGCTTTAGCTTTATCATAGTTCTCTATTAAGTCGAACCGACCATCTTTGACATAGCGTTTAATCTGGCATAATTTAGTCTGCTTACGTCTATTATTGCGAAACTCTTTATCTGAAGAATATCTTTGGTTGTTTAATAGTTTCGTTCTTGCATCTTCTCTTTCTTTAAATTCAGAATCTTCTTTGTATCGCTTACATATACATCTGGAAATGTTCATGCTACGCTGCTTCCTGTATTCATCGTCTGTACGATACTTATTCTTTATTCTTTCACAGCTACGGCGTTTGTATTCTTCATAATACTCAATACCGTGTAAGCGTATAATATCTTCTTTATTCATATTATAAAGATAGCTAATTATTATAGTAAGTTTAAGATATAAACCAAATAATTTCGAAATTATAGGAGAATTTAAACATGGCTAAACAGAATAAGGTCTGTTCCAACCTTCAGCAGGATTTCACAACCGCGGAGAAGACACAGGCCAGACAGAACATCGAGGCCTCCAAGGTCGCGTACGTAGACGCATTGCCAGGTCACCAGCCGATTTCTACTACCGGCGATCTCTTCATCGTCGATTACGAATCCGGCAAGTATTTCAATGACGGTACGGGCAACATTTCCGTAGCGGTACCAGTCCCGGCTTCCGGAGATACCGGCAAGGTCCTTATGGACACGGTTATGGGCCCTAGGTGGCATAGCCAGCAGGAACTTCCGGATTCTATCATGTGGGATCCGATTGATCACGGTTCCTACAACGGTAATACGCACATGTGTACCACTTCCAACTACGTCAACAACTACAACTACAACCAGATTCTCGGTTTCGTGACCTTCACGACTACCAGTTCCGGTTCTTTCTCTATCGTCCCGTGCGACGGTTCCGGCAACTACATGAGCAAGTACGGTTCCCAGTGCTGGAATATCCCAGGTACTCTAGGTACGGTATACCCGTATACTATTCCTTTCTACTTCCGCATGGACGGTACCGCCGACATCAAGAAGATCGGTATCAAGGGCCATTCCGCCGGTTCCCAGGCGACTATCGGCATGGTAATGGTAGAGGGCAAGATTAACGCTGTAGACAATCGCCCGACGACCTAAGGAGGGACTATGAGTTCCGAAACTTTGGCATTAATCGTATCTTCTATTAGCCCGAGCGCTCTCCCGCTGGTGGTCGTAATCCTCGGCGGGCTGTACCTCTATATGAAGTTCCGGAAGATAGAAACCGACCGCAAGGCTACGAAGGTTTCCAGGGACGAGGATTCCCAGAATCTCCACGACGCAGTGCTGAAGCATACCTTCCAGATTGACCAGCTGGTTGGAAGTTCCCAGCACCACGAGGACATACTCGACGACCTGCGCAACCAGCTCAACATACTGAATACGAACATCGCCAAGCTTTCGGTGACTATCGACAACATGTACAACAAGGAGAAGAAATGATTTCGACTATGACTTTCATAGGCGTACTGCTGGTTATCGGGTGCGTCATATTCTCCAACGACGACTGGGGCAAGTGGAGATGAAGATTATCGGATATTCGCCTACGTGCCGTTACAGGAAGGTAAACGGCCTATACGTTCTGGACGAGGACGTCTGGATGGATTTCGAACTTCACGACACGAAGTTCAGGATTAAGGTAGATAAGGGCGCCATGACTGACGGACTGTCGGTTCCGAAGATCTTCAGGTGGTATTTGCCTGACTGGGACGACTCGAACCCTCTCTACAACATTTCCGGAATCTGTCACGACGGAATTTACGGAAGCGAAATCATGTGTAAGGAAATGGCTGACCAGCTATTCTACCAGGGGCTCATACTCGCACATATACCGCGTTCTAAGGCCAAGGTTGCACTCTGGAGCGTAGAACATTTAGCCGGGCTTCATTACGGCTCAGAACACGACGACTTCGGAATATCCGAATACGTGTCGTTGAATACGTTATAGACCCGTAAACGGGTATTTGACTGCCATATAAATAAATAAGGCCCCGTAAAGGGGTCTTTATTATTACTTGCACTTCATCAGGCGGTTGTAGTCTTCCTTGTTCAACGCCATGAACATTGACCAGATGTTGTTGAACTCGATGTTCCATGACTGGGGATAAGGACCCGCATATTCGTATACTTTCTTCTTATCCATTCCGTATTTCCTTATACCCTTGACCATGCTGTCCATGATTTCGGTACCGTGTATGAGGTTGTTGGCAAGTTTATTGATTTCAACTAGATCATAGTATTTACTCATCTTTACTCCTTTATATAACTATGCGGTTAAATATAGCAATAACTTGCTGTTTCGTAAACCCTTATTACTGTGCAACAACCACAGTTAAATGGCCGAAAGGCCCAATAACTGGAATGATACATTAATAATATATTAAATATATAAATTATAACTAATATAATTATAGCCAGTTCCTGATCAGGGGCTGGTCTTATTATATTGCAGTTATTCGACCTCTTATTATATTACAGTTATCGGGCTTCTTATTATATTCCAGTTATTAGACTTTCTCAAATAACTCAAAGTCAGTCCCTATACGTGAGCTCCATATACAGCCATATTATAATAAAGATATAGGATATAGTTAAATGTGCACGTAAAGCCAAATAACTGTAATATAATAAGAGGTCTAATAACTAGAATGATACATCAATGAATATATAACTTATATATTCCAGTTATTTGGCCTTGCCTAATACAGTAAAGACAGAATATTTCCATATAACGCTAAGGTAAGTTTATGTACGTTTACTATATTTAATATTACGAATTCAGTAATAGGTTCGTTATAAATAATATGACGAACCACGATTACTACCTCTTCCTGGCCAGGATTTCAGGTAGTAATACCAGAGGAAGAGGTAGTAATCATTTATGTATACTTATGGAAGACCACAGTATCTGGTCAAGTTAATCATCAAACGAAGTTATGACTCCTGGAACCAGGAGCACAGCAAGTCTCTCGAAGAACAATATGCAGAGACGTTACCCAAACTGAAGGGTTATTTCATCCCCAACCTATATCTCGGAAACAACCATACCATAGACGTGGTTAGATCTTTCAAGGGCGTAGACTTCGCTGTCAAGAGACTGGTCGCGGCGTGTTTCGTCGACTACATGGTGGTTAAGACCGCCTTAAACTATCCTATAAACGAGCCCAACCCTGAATATATAAAGAATGACATCGACGAGCTGCTGTTCAACCGTATTACTCACAACAAGCCAGTAGAAGACTATATCAAAGGTACCTGGGACGTATATTCCGGACTTATCATAAAGACAGTACGCGACAAGGTTATCAACGAGTGGAAAGGCTACGGACCTTCCGAGGAAATCGTCAAGTTCTTCCCTACCGGTTACTATTATAAGAAGAGAAAGACCAAGTACAGCTGGATTGACGACATGAACAGCTACGAGGAACTGACACAATACCTGCTGGACCACGATATATACGAAATAAACAGTAAGTTCGAATCCGCGTTGAAGAATCGTCATATCTCCGTAAAGCGTGTCCAGAGCTATTTAAATTACGAGCTACGTAAACTTACTCCTGGAGAGAGAAACAACCTCCAGAGTATCTCCAAATGCAAACAATGGCTTGCCACGCTGACTCCTTCTCAAGTCTCTGCGATTAGAGGTATGTTGGGCATGGAAGACTCCATGTTGCAGGTAACTTTGATTAGGGCTTACGGTCTAGACCTCGAGGTAAATATCGACACTGTTAGGGAACTGTTGACAGAATCTGGCGAAACCCGGAAATAAACTCTTATATATAGTATAGTGTAAACGAAACTTTGCTATATTTAGGAGTATTATGAACATAGACTACGTGACGATTGATTTGGAGGGAGATTCTCTCTCGCGAGACATTAATAAGAAGATATTCCCGGAAGGCGGTCACTACGACCCGGGGACGAGACTCTGGTGCATGACAATGTACAACGGCAACAGAAACATAACGTACGTATGCAAGCTGCCGGAAGAACCCAGGAAGCTGCCGAACGGTAGTAAGACCAAGGCCGTACACTATAGCGGAACTAAAGTTCCCAGTATGATTGACAAGTACAACATACATTCGTTCGACGACTACAGGGAATTCATAGAAAGCATCCACAAGCTGATCGGGAACGCCAGGAAATACGGTTTCAAGGTATTCTTCAGGGGTTACGGGAACTACGACTACGACAGGGACATGCTAGAGATGAAGTTCAGGGAAATGTCGTTAAATACGGACATTCTGGACTGTATGGTCAATATAAATAAACATATGAGTCTAGAATGGCCTAAGACGTCCGCTCAGGTTACTACCGGAAAGTGGATGGACAACCAGGAATACATGATTCACGGAATCAGGCATAACATCGAGGACAGCATCCAGCTGTACAATTTAATCAAGGAGAAACAGAATGACCGATACAGAAATTAAGTTAAGAGAAATGGAAGAACGAATAAAGAAGCTGGAGGATGTCGTATTCGACCAGTGGCTCTCGCAGTACGGCTACGGTAAGCCGAATATTCCTACCAATTACCACCCGGAATGCGATTTCGAACATAACTATTCATGGAAACCGGATGACGTACCACCTTATGTTCCTACACATGCGTGCAGTCAGGAACAGATGGCCAGGGCGTTGACTGATTACAACACGTGGATGGAAAGAAACCGACCGGCTTACGTATTTACGAAAGAAGGCGAACAGAAAGCAAACGAATGGGTTGAAGGAGACAAGTAATGACTGTTAAAGTAAGATACTATGTAGACGATAAGATGTTCATAGATTTCGATTATGAATTATTACGTAATGCTTTAGTATATCAATTACCGGATATTATTCATAAGATTGCATCATCGGTAAATGATTCTGATGAACTTATAGTGGCACTCAACCAGCCAGTCGAAGGTGTAGATTATTCACAGTTCAATAAAGTATTCAAAGTAAAGGGAAAGGTAAGGGAATGACTAAGATTATCGTAAGCATGACAAGTTGGTCTAAGAGAATCAAACAGGCTGAGGCGACAGTAAAGTCGCTGCTAGAACAGACTAGGAAACCGGATTTGCTGGAACTCAACCTCGACTTGGAGAACTTCCCGCACGGTATTCCGGATCTTCCTAAATGGGTTATGGAATTCCGTGAGAAATATCCCAATTTCAAGGTATATTTCCGCGGTGACGACATCAAGGTATACGCCAAGATTATGCCGACAATCGGAAGACACCTATACGACGACTATATCCTTGTTACAGCGGACGACGACGTTAGCTATCCTCCAACTTATCTCGAGGAAATCGAGAAGAACATGCAGGATGCGGACTGGCTGTGTACGAGATCTGACCAGTATACGATGGGACAGTATATGGTATATTCTTCAAAGGTTTGCGAGAAGTTCATACAGCATATCGACAGGAACTTCATGAAGAACGTACCGCTAGACGATTTGGGTCTGTTCTGGATTATGCACAAATACGGATTTAAACGAGGAAAGAAGACCAGTACTGAATGTGAAGATAGAAAGGTAGGTTACAGCTTCCGCAGGTTCTTCGTTAACGTAGAAGACGAATCCAAACTACTGGACATTACATGCGGTTATCCGCGTGAAGAATTCGGGAAAGAAACGGAATATTTACGTAAGGTCGGTATAATTAAATGATAAGAGATGAACAATGACTAAATCGATAGTTCTAGCACAGGATAAATTCGAATTCCTAGGAGGTACAACTACGCTGCTGGTCGACATGGCCTCAGCGTTGCTCCGTATGGGAGGTTACGACATCTATTACTGGTCGGGAGACCTAGGAACCGGTTCCATGACGGAACGATGGTTTGAATCAAACGGAATACAGAAGTACGACGGTCGTAAAGTTGACATGGCAATCACTTGCCAGAGCGCAACTACTTCTCATTTCGCTGGAAGATGCGACGTATTGCAGCTTCTGAACAGCAAGTTTACTACGCTTGAATATCCAGTCAACGGTTGCAAGGCGTATATCGCAGTATCTGTAGAAATCGCCGATTTCATGAAGGAGAAGTTCGGAATGGAAGTACCGGTAATGCTCAACGGCATAGACCTTCAGAGGTTCAAGCCTGACGATAACAAGTCGGAAACTGTCAGAGTACTCTCTATATGCCAGGGCGACGATACATTGTTGAAAGAGGCATGCGAAGAACTCGGATATAAATTCAATTCGGTTCCGAAGGATGTAAAGGACAGGGTATGGAACGTCGAGGACCTGGTCAAGGATTCCGACATAGTTGTAGGAATCGGAAGGTCTGCATACGTCGGAATGGCCTGCGGCAAGTGCGTGGTATCGTGGGACAACCGTTCATTGAATCCGAATACTGGTTGCGGCTACATTATACCCGAGAAGTTCTTCGAATACGCGCATTCGAACTTTACAGGAAGAGGTTACGAACCTCTTGACACTAAGGATAAGCTGGTAAAGGAACTGGCCAAATACAATCCTTCAGACGGTATGAAGCTTAGGGTTATAGCTGAACATCACCTGAACGCCGACATGAATACCCGGATATGCCTGGCTATGCTGGAAGGGAATACCGGAATAAATTCATGACGTTAGATATGCCAGGCAATAAATTTACTATATTATAAATGTTCTTGGTATTAAACCGCCACGGACACATTAATTCACAAATTCACATTAAACAATATATATTTATAGTCACATAATTACCTTATCGCTCCCGGAGACTGCATCAATGGGAGCATATTTATGGCGAAGCATGGATGGAAATAGCCATCGCGCATATAGCCGCATCATGACTTCCTATGGACGTTGATAACGTTATGTGGGTTCGAATCCCACCTTCGCCACTATGAATTCAGTTATAGAACATACAATCAGAAGCGTAGAAAGCCAGTTATGGTACTTGCGACCTGAACATCACTGCATGCTACTCGGGAAGTATGACTACACGTTGCATGAAGAACATTACAGTTCTCTTTATGACATGTGTACGAAGATGTCTATGGCATTATATCCGACAAACGCTATTCCCAACATAAGCGACAGGGAAGTATCGTGTTGCTGTGTTTATGAAACAGGTACACATACTCACGAGAACAGAATGCAGGCTATAAGGGCGTTATCTCGTCATTTCGTTACAAAGATACTCCCTAGAATCGAATATAAGTACAGGGCTTTGCTCTATGCCGAAGAAGTTGACCAAATTCTCTCGGTATTGGACTAATTATTAAGCATAAGGGCCAGTGGCTGAAAGGTTAGGCGTCCCGCTTGCACCGGGTTCCATAAGGGTTCGAGCCCCTTCTGTGTCCATAGTTTATTGTCATCAGTTAACTCCTAGCTCTCCGGGTAGTCCCCGGGGAGTTTCCTAATTATAAATACGATATGAAACATGATTATTCTTTAGTATTTGACACTGATAATGAGTATTGGCAAAGAGTTCTTGATATATTTGCCAAGAATGAGAAATATCCCAAGAAGGTTGTATCTAATAGAAATCTACACCATAAATTTCCAAGAAGCTTTAGCAAGATGCTTGGCGAACCTATAGATAATGAATCTGATAATCTCATATCATTGTCATTAGCGGATCATTTCCTGGTACATTACTATTACTACTTATTAGCAAAGAAAGGGTTTCGTCAACGTATGGCTACAGCATTTACTTTCATGGCCAAGAAAGGTTTGAAATTTATGACTCCTGAAACAGCTGAGCAAATGGCAGAAGACTATGAAGAAGCAGTAGTTATAGCTAATCAGTTTAACTCAGAAAGACAGAAAGGTATTTCACATAAAGGTCACCCACATACAGATGAAGCCAAATTAAAGATGAGCATAGCCATTAAAGAAAGATTTAAAGATCCAGAATATAGAAGAAAGAATAGTGAAATTAGGAAAGGTAAACCTCATCCTCATAAATGGGGAGAACATACAGAAGAACAACTAATTAAACTTAAAGAGCAACTACGTGAAATACAGAAATCACAGCATACTGTATTTGGAAAGGCATACTTTGAAAGATATGGTATTAAACAACGTGATAACAGAACATTATATCAAAGAGAACGTAATTATTATTTGAAATACGGTAGATTTAGTTGGGAAGACGGAGTAGACCTTATTAATCATCAAATTCATGAAATAGAGTTCAACAAGGAGAATTTAAATGGCAACTAAGAAACAAACAGTTAAAGAAGAAGTAAAGCCTATCGAACACAAGAGGGACAACAGCAACGACATCGCTATCATGATGGCGTGTATAATGCAGTCTCTCGACGAAATCAAACGTTATTTGAAGGCGCTCGAAACCTACGAACGTCTAGACCACGGGGGTGAAATATGAAACTCACTAAATGGCTCGAAGAGAACTACAAACACATCACGTTATACAAACAAATCGGAACTCTCGTAGTACCTGAAATCAATATAGACTTGACCGTAGGAATGATCTCTACGGCTAACAAGGAAGAGTTCAAGAAGCTCTGTTTCAACTATATCCCGGTAGGAACTATCATCGATGAAATCGAAGACGAATGGTACGAAGTAAAGCTTCTGGCCGTACGTAACTACCTTACGAAGAAGCTGCTAACCGACCCGCACGCGAAGTATTACATGGACATTCTCGAACGCAGGGACAAGGACAGATGGAGTAAGGACAAGAAAGTTACAGAAATCAAGGCCGAATCTACCGATAACGGGGGAAATAATAATCCGTTCAATATAACGTTTACTGTAAAGGAATAAATGAATTATCAGTTATCCAAATGGCAGAAGAAGTTCCTGGAGAGATTCGACGACCCTCTCGTTATTGCCTGTACGGCTATTTCGGCTGGTAAGACAAGAATCTTAGCTACTTGGCTGGTTCTGCAATGCCTCAAGAAGGAAGGAATCCGAGGTATCATCATCGCGCAGAACTACAAGGCATTGACCAAGGTTCTAATCTATGAGATTCTCGGGTTCGCCTCACAGCTTGGAGTCAATATCGACTGGAACAAGACATCGCAGGAACTGCATTTCGACAACGGTTCCGTGCTGTTCTGCTATTCTTCCGAGAATCCTAGTTCTTTGCTAGGTCTATCTGAGATTGCCATACTGGCGATAGACGAGGCCGCATACTGTTGCGAGGAAATCTATAACTATGCAAAGGACCGTATGCGCGGTTCCAAATATCCTTCGATGACTCGTCTAATCAGTTCTCCTTCCACGATGGACAAGGTTCAGAACTGGTTCTCCAAGGTAGTCAAGGACCACGATGATTGCGTTATTCACGCTACGTACCGCGATAACCCGTTCACTTCGGAGGAATTCAAGAAGGAACTCGAGGAACGATATATTATCGGATCCAATCTATTCAGGCAGCAGTGTCTCGGTGAAATCTTCGATACCGATGTGGCGTCACAGATTATATTCAGGCATGAGTTCCCTCATGAGAAACGAAACGAGGACAAGGACTGTTTCTTCGGTCTAGACGTGGCAGGCCTAGGGGCGGATAACGACGCAATGGTAATGTCGGACAAATACGGAGTAAAGGAGCAATATGTCAAGAATATACAGGACACTTTCGAGAAAGCTGGTATCATTAAGTCTCTATATGACAAATATACTGTCTTGGCCGGTAATGCGGACGCTACCGGAGGTTACAGCCTTGGTCTTGTCGATGTTCTAAAGAAGAAGAATATCATATTAGGCAAGGTAAACTTCGGCCAGAAGCCCTTCGACGAGGAAAGATACCCGAACGCTCGTACGGAAATGTACATGGAAGCCGCGAAGGCTATCAGGGAAGGATTCTGGGTACCGGACGACGCCAAGGAGGAATTCCTCGCGATAGAGTCCACTATCAACAACAGGGGCCAGATTGCCCTGATTCCGAAGGAAATTATCAAGAAACAGCTCGGACATTCACCCGACCTGGCCGACGCGATAGCGCTTTCGATATACGCGATGAACCATTACACGGAAATGCCGGAATATAACAGCAAGAAGGCCTCTGAAGTGGCCGACAAGTACCTCGCGTACTTCAATTTCTACAACCATGATTAAATGTGAACACTGTAAAGCCCCGTGCTGCAGGCACGTCATACCCGAACTGGCCATAGAAGGCTCTACCGTATGCAGATTCCTAGACCAGGAGTCAAATAAATGTACAATTTACGACCACCGACCCTGGATTTGCAACACGGACTACATGTTCGAACACTATTATTCCGGAATTATGACCCGTGAGGAGTACGATAGGAGAAATTCGGAAGCTTGCGACATCCTCCGTTCTAATTATTATGGAAAGAATAATGATAAGGAGAACTTAGATGGACGTACGTTCGATTATAAAGGAAGCGACCAGCCGAATCAATCTTGTCCCGCGCAAGCAGGCTGTGCCGGGTGACATTCTCGAGACAGCATATCAGCTCCTCAGGGGTATCGTTTCCAAATACAATTCCGACAATTTACTAAATTTCACTCAGAATTCCGTAATCGTCAAGAATACGGAAGTTACTCATATTTATGACGAGACGGACTTCGTTGCAGGCCAGAACAACCGTTATTTCGATTCATCTGCGGCACTTCTCGCAAGCCCGGTTACGAGGGAAGATGTCGATAACGAAGTATGGGCAATGGCAAAGGACACTCCGAATACGGTATTCGTGGCTTTCAGTCCGGCATTAGACGTTTACGACTGGCGTGCTCAGACTATTCTTGACCCGCTCTATCCGAGAATCCAACAGATGGAAGCGTATCTCGGCATGAACCATGTATGCGTACGTGACGTAGCGAAGATCAATTCCGTATTCCTCGTTACCCAGACTGAACTTCCTTATAAGATTTACAAGGAACTCGATTTCGTACCTGCAAACAAGTTCGATTCCTATCTGAACGCCGCACCGGTCTATACTGTCATCGAGAAGTCCGAAGGCGAATGGCTTATCAAGGTAAAGCCGGGTATCGCAATGCTCAACCGCAGGCTCAAGATTAACTACAACGAGGCTATCGAATTCGACGTAGATTCGGATCTCTACATTCCGGATAACTACACCGAGTTGCTCATTGTCGCACTCGCCCATAAGCTCGCGTTGCAGTTCCCTCGTCTCGACGACGCCCACATGCAGAGACTCGAGAACGAAGTCAGAATCCTCGTAGACAACGTTCGTACCCCGAAGGCCATTACGCGCCAGATTGTACGCAGCGACTACTTCGATAATGACTACCATACTGCAACGCCTTCCGAACTTCTTACAGGCGTCTGGTTCTAAGGAGGACTTGAATGGCCAATCAATCCAGATTAATCGAGAATATCGCAGGAACAATATCGAAGTCCAACCTCGCAAAGGTAGGTCTCGGCGAGTCCTGTAACATGTTCGTCGAACAGCAGCAGAACGATAACGAGAAGTCTACGGCCATACTCATGAGAACTGTCATGGGAGAAGTCAAGGCAGCGGACATCAACGGTCAGTGCAGGGGCATGTACCGTGTATCTCGCGGTTACGATAACCGTCCCGTACTGTATGCCGTATTCGGCAACGCTCTTTACCTAATCGACGAGAACCACAACGTCGAATTTATCGCCAACGTCAATTCCTACGGTTCTCAGTGCCACATGACTGAGACCGGTGGTTACGGTTCCGCTCATCCTCACCTTATCATCGTCGACGGTTACAACGTCTACGCGGTCAATACCGGTCTTTCGGTAGGTGACCAGCAACTCGATTTCCGCGCTATCAAGCTTCCTCTCCGTGTCAATTCCAAGGATACGTACATCAAGCCTACCCATTGCGCATATCTCTACGGCTACCTCATCGTAAACGACGCAGGTACCGACGCGTTCTATACTTCCTATCAGTACCCGTTCGAAATCGAGGATACACAGGACGCTTCGTTCTACGCGATGCGCAACAACTTCATTACCTGGTGGATGGGACTCGACGACGCTACCAAGGAACAGTACAAGGCAGGAGAAATCCAGGATGCGTATTACGACCTCTACAAGGATTTCATCGACGGTACTGCTGACGATACTCCTGAGAAATACGACGTATTCCGTGTCCAGACAGTAGAATTTGCGGATTACGGTTTCATTACCTATTCCGAATGGTGTCCGGACAATACCATCGCTCTTTGCTCCAACGGCTCCAAACTGTACACTTTCGGCGAACGTTCCTGGCAGGTATTCAGTTATAACGACGACATGAATAACCCGTTCAGCTCGCCGGACAACGCCGCCGGTAATATCGGTATCAAGGCTCCGAACTCTCTGGCAATGTTGGGCAATACGGTTCTCTGGTTAGGAAGTTCTGACATCGGCGACAACGGCGTATTCATGATTTCCGATACTACAATCAAGCGTATTTCGACGCAGGACATCGAACGCGAGATTACGCAGATAGTCAATCCGGAGAACGCATACAGTTCTATCTGGCAGGAACACCAGCACGTGTTCTACTCGATTACTTTCGAGGATTCCAAGAAGACCTTCGTATACGACGTCACGGAAGACGCATGGCATTACCGTGCCAGTTACGACAAGAACAACCGTCTGACATACTGGCGCTACAATAACGCTACATTCGCATACGGCAAGATTTACGTAGGTACGCCTACTGCCCTCTGCTACATGGATGAGAACAAGTACACTGAACATGACGGTCGCCCGATCTACAAGATGAGACGTGGTGGCGTGTTGACTTCAAATAACCAGCCGTTCTATATCGACGACATGAGACTCATCATCAACAACGGCCAGCACAGTTTCAACGACCAGTACGACAACCTCGAGGCCAATCCTCGTGTCTCGGTCAGGTACAGCTGGGACGGTTCTACATGGTCCGATTATGAAGACAGCTATATGGGCAAGATTGGCCAGTACGATTACGAGACTAATATCTTCGGATGCGGCATGGGCAGGTTCTTCACTCTCGAAATCTCCACTACGGAGAATATCCCGATGAGTATCGAGAACCTTCAGATTTCATGGAGTCCTTGTTCCACATTCTAAGGAGATTTATGAACAATATCGACATAAAGATAGTCAGATACGACTCAAGTAACAAGAATATCGAGGCCCTAAAGGGTCAGTACGGCCAGCTCGGACAGAAACTGGCCACTTTCACCGTATTGAAGAACGTACTCATCATCAACCTCATGTCCGGGGCCAAATACGACAACGTGAAGCTTCCGGAAGTATATGACGGTTTCATTCAGCTTTCTAACGGCGAAAGAATACAGGTCAAGGACAGCACTTTGACCTGTAACTTGGCTAGTAACGTTAACGGATTCGGTGTTCTTGTATTGAAGAAGTGGAATTAAAGGAACTAATTATTCTGTTATGAAGTGGTTAGAGTTGAAACCTGAAATGTTACAAGGGCGCAGTATAGTTGCAATATCAGATACTGGCCTTATGAAACGTCATAACGGAATTATAGAACCTATACCGTATAGACAGAATGTTACTGTCAATGGTAAGAAAGTACGAGCATATAGACTTATTGCCGAACATTTCATACCTAAGACTGAAGAAGATATTAAGCTCGGTAGGGACTGTGTTGACCATATTACACATGAACCTACCGCTATGAATATCAATGACATACGCAATCTTCGCTGGTGCACTTACAAGGAGAATAACAACTTTGACGAGGCTAAATCGAATCAATATAAAGCACAGCGCAATCGTAACGAAGATTGGTGTAAACGAATTTCAATAGGTAAGAAAGGGAAGCCTACATGGAATAAAGGGCTGCGTGGAGACGAATACCTTTCTCACTTTAGACTTGGTAGAACCTACAATAGTTCATTGGATAGCCCTTTAGGAGGATAACTCTATCATTCCGTTAATTATCGCAGGAGCCGCTGCAGCGGCCGCAGGACAGATAGGTGGTGCTGCTATCTCGGGTTACTGGTCCAACGAGGCCGCAAAGAGGGAAGCCGAGGCACGTGCAAACGCCGCAGCCCAGCTTCGTCAACAGGGTCAGATTACGGATGCCCAGTACAACCAGCTCATCAGTCAGATTAACCAGTATTACAACACTCGAGGTTCGCTCGGAACACAGGCGGACGTAAACGCATATAAGCAGGCTATCGCCGGTTACAACCCGAACGATTACGTAGCTGACATCGGTAATTTCGATGACCAATATAATAAGACCAAGGAAGACTTCATCAACCCTTACTATTCCGCCATTATCGGCGATACGGCTAACGCAATTCAACATACGGCCGCCGGCGCCGGTCTAGGAAGAGGTACGGGAGCCGCATTGAATATCGCCAAGGGAGTTTCCGAGAAATCCGACGAACTCTACCGTACGGCAATGCAGGATTACCAGAATGACCGCAGCTTCGAATACCAGAAGTATGCAGACGCAATCAAGAACAACCAGAACCGTCTCAACGCTTTGAATTCGGCTACACAGTACAAGATCGGTCTCCAGGGTAATCTCGCTTCCAACTACTACGATACAATGGACGCTCGTCAGTCGGATTTGATGGCTGCACAACAGGATAAACTCAATGCGCAGGTCGGTTACGCTTCGGCTATGGCAGGTCTGTACTAATAGGAGGAATCATGGCAGGTATTTATCAAAGAGACAATATCAACTACGGCGGAATGCTCGGCAACGCAATGCGCGAACGTGCAAACCAGATTCAACGCGATTACGAGAACTACATGAAGCAGCCGCAGGCTTGGGCCAACGCGGTACAGAATACTGGTCAGATTGTCCAGAATGCGTTCAACCAGGCGGCTCAGTACCAGTACAACAAGGACCAATTAGCTGCCCAGCAACAGTTCCAGAGCGAACAGAACGCCAAGAATCTTGCTGAACAGCTTAACCGTGCACGCGAACAGCAGAAGTGGCAGGCTGAACAGAACAGGCTTCAGCGTGAATCTACAGAGAAGATTGCCGGTCTTAACCGTCAGAATACTGTAGAAGAACGCGCTGCACAGAACGTTATGAATTATCAGAATGCTGTAGCCCTTCAGTCTTATGCAGAACAGAATCTGAAGAACGTAAAGCCGGGTTCACCTGAATGGTTCATGGCTCAACGTGACTTGCAATATGCAAAGAACAAGGTTGAATACTACGGCGGTCTAGTTGACGAGAAGCTTCGTATGCCGGCAATGCCTGCAGGTACAAAGGAAGATCCTTTCGTTATCAGCGGTCCTGAAGCTGAAGAAGCCCTCATGAACGAGAACTGGAGCACTGAAGAACCGGAAACCGAATGGCAACGTACTGAACGACATAAGAGATTCAACGAACGTCTGAAGACTCCAAAGAATCAATATACAGATGCCATTAAGAAACAGCTTCTTGAAGATGCTAAAGACGAAGACGATTTGATTACTAAGGTAAACAATCTCGGTAAGACAGTCGAAGAACGTCGTGCCGGTGCTGCCGCAGCATTGAGGAAAGCTGATGATGCTTTCCAGAAGATGTCAGATGCAGAGCAGGACATTTATCTTGAACAGCATCCGAAGATGAAAGTAGTAAACGGACATCTAGCCTACAAATAAGAGGTAATAAATGGCCAGTAAGATTAAAGAAACATTATTAAAGGAAATACGTGACCAAATCAACCGTTACGAGAAGGGCAATATGAAACGTGCCCTTCTTGACGGTCTTTATACCAAGATTAAGGGTTACGAAGACGACCGCGATATTGTAAATACTGTTTGGGCCAACCGTGATTTGCCGCTCCGTATGTTTACCGAACCTGAACTCAAGCGTATGCCAGGTTTCAGCAATATTATAGTCGGCGAACGCTATGACAAGAAGATTGATTACGACAAGACTTTCGGTAAAGATTGGTATAAGAATACTGCCAATATTCCGTATAACCAGGTTGCAATCGTTGCAGCAAAGCAAGGTCGCGAACCAAGACAGGTTATCCAGGAAATGACTGACGAGGCTATCAGGAGAAACCGTTATGACGCGGCTCATGAAGGTGTACTCGGTACGGTCATGCCGTTCGTTGCAAAGAGGACTCAGGAAGCTATTGAACGCGGTGAAGAACCTCAACTGAAAGATTATGGTCTCGATTTGCTCCAGACCGGTCTCGAAGCTACTCCTTACGGCCGTGCAGCGAAGTTCATAGCCAATCCGGCTGGCAAATTTATTGTAGGCAGAATTCTATCAAATTCTATGGCTCCGGTTCTTACTGAAGTCGCTGACGCTGCCGCATATGACAGTACGAATACTTATGGTCGAGGTGATTTCAGTAAGGCTGACGTAGGTTCTGGTATTATTACGAATATGCTTGGTGAAGGTTTCTTGAGAACCGGCGGTGCAGTTCTAAATAAAGTTACAGGTGGTAAGACTGGTACACGTCTTATGAACTTAGGCGAAGGCAAGTCTGCACAGGAAGCACGTAAAGAAACATTCTCCAATATTAATAACGACTTGACATTAATCAAGGATAAGGAACGTATCGGTAAGAATATCGGAGATATTGATAAACAGGTAACAAATCCTGAAATGATGGATTTCCTCAGAAGCGAAGCAATCGATTACTACGATAATGCTGATATTTATGCTACCCGTGAAACTATCTTGAAGAAGCTCAAGGGAATGTATAACGAGAAAGGTAAGAAAGTAAGTTCAAAGGCCGGTCTTTCTGACGAGGATATTCGTTTCATGCAGAAGGATCCGGTTCTGAGCAAGTATATCGGTGCAGAAGTCGGTTATTCCAGGTTGCCTTCTGAATCTCAATTACGTAATGAAGAAGCATTCAAGAATCTAATTACTAATAAGCTTGGCGGTTATCAACAGGAACAAGGCAAGGCCTTTACACGTATACCGTTCGGAATCGGTCCTAAGATTCAGAAATGGTATGATGACCAGGCTGCTGAAGAACTTGAAAGAGCAGAAGAAGAACGAATATACAATATGTATAAGCTTAACTTACTCGGAGGCAATTAATGAGAAACTGGGACACATGGAATCGATACCTCGACAATAACAACAAGCCGCTCAAGGGCTGCGTGATGTTCAACGTCAAGGATGGGAATACTGTAGCTCCCATCTTTGATTCCGACAATACTCCCCTTGATAATCCGCAGATTACGGACATTTATGGCCGTACTGAACACCAGGTATTCATCGATACCGACGTGGTGGCTTATTTCTATAAGTATATCGGAACCGGCGACTTCACGTCCATCCGTTCCCAGGACATCGACATCAACGACGATACGTTGTGGTCTCTCCAGTATACTTCCGAGAATATCAACGACATACTCAAGCATATCAGTTCCGATGCGGCTACGTGCGTAGGTAGTATCGAAGAACTTCGAGCTATCGAAATCGATAAAGTTCCTGAAGTTTGTGGTCAGAAGATTATCACTCTGTTAGGTTACAATCAGCCAGGTGACAAGGAGCCGATTAACTATATTTGGAACCCCAGCCTAACGGATAACGACGACAACGGTGCGATAATTCAGGGTCCTGAACTTACCGGTCGTTGGGTCATGGTCAAACCGACAGAACACTGCGATTCCCGACATTACGGTATATTCCCTCAGAATACTACGAACTTCACGGGAAATACTCAGAGAATCGAACAGTGGATTGCTTACTGTAATTCCGTAAATATCCGTCCGTACTTCTCGGCCAACGGTGACTACAAGTTCTACAAGTACAACAACCTCAGCTTCACAATCCCGTTCGTGGATATAGCCAAGGACGTAACGTTCCTCGATACCGGTACTTCCAATATCTGGACTACCGAATTCAACGGCGATCCTCTATTCTACAACCACTCTACCAACTTGAATTCCAAGGAAGTGAAGACCTCCTGGGGCGCGTACATGTTCATCAACCCGCGTCATGTCAATATTGACAGCGACGAGTTCCTCTTCCAGACCAACTACGCGAACTGCGAAGTGGATTTGAACGTGCCTACCAACAAGGTGCTCGCGTTCTCTAACTGTACCGTTAACCTCAATAAGTCTCTCGGAAGCATTTCCGCGTTTACCAACTGCATCATCAATTCAAAGAATATGATTACGGCAGGCTGTTATTTCGTAAACTGCCAGCTTACTGAAGACATGTTCTACGGTTCTCCGTATATCCACGTAGACGGTAACTGCATCGCCGATTTCGATGACTTCGAACACAAGGAACTGATGTGGCTACGTATCAAGGAACAACAGGTACAGGTCAACTATGACTGGAAGGGTAGACTCACTCAGCAGAATCCGTGGGAGAACGTGGTAGATTCCGACAGATGGCTCATCAACTACAAGTCTACAAACGCAGACGCCGTATTGAAGGAATCCGACAATCCTCATACTTACTATATCGAGAACTGTGCCGGTGCGATTACTCTTCAGGGTAAGGCTGCAAACACTTATATCTTCAAGAACTGCGAAATGATAGTCAAGTTCGCCGCAGGTTTCAACAGCGGTGCTTCTATCCGTCTCCAGGATTCTACAATCAACGTAACCCAGGATCGTATCGCTCTTGCAAACCTCAACTGTCAGGGTGCAAACCTCATCGGTAACGGTAGTTTCGATGTCGAACACGCATATCTCTACAATACGGTACAGAACGTGCCGGTTTATTGCGGATATGCTGACGTCAAGGACTGTAACATCGGTAATATTATCCAGGTTTACGGTATCGACCAGGAAGCAGAAATCACGGTAGATACTGACCCTGCCGCAACTGGTACTCACACGGTCTATCACGTACACCGCATCGTCGCAGGTAACTTCGTGAACAACTTTGTCGCAAACCAGATTCAAATCGGTACTGTCGATTACAATGACCCTCATTTAGCACTTGAAGACCTGGTTCGCGGACTCAGTATCGTAGACAACGTTGGTCTCTATTCGGATCCTATCAAGGTCAACCGTTCGCTTTCCAGCCAGTACGACAACTACAACGTATATACTTACAAGGGTAATACCGGAACTATGGCGTTCAATAACGCTGTTAACGCTCCAGTCCAGTACCCTGTAACTACTTCCGCCGTATGTCCTATTACCGGCAACACCGGTGCATATATCTATACAGT
>Ga0310690_10003290_pt1 | contig 24463 bp, 20 predicted proteins | sample AusTroGonzalo_MG_2_FD_207661 | JGI IMG/M metagenome (GOLD analysis project Ga0310690, IMG submission 207661) | Bovine rumen microbial communities from tropical cattle in Woodstock, Queensland, Australia - Gonzalo_04 (v2) (version 2) | ecosystem: Host-associated > Mammals > Digestive system >... | reverse complement strand
AGCTAAATCCGCCCCCTCCCCTGCCGTTAGCAAAGGACGAGAAGTCGAAGCCCTCGAACGGAGAGCCGCCACCAGCACCGCCAGAGAAGCCACCAAAACCGTCAGCACCAGCGCCACCAAAGGCATCGGCCTGCTTCCACTGTTCGCCATACTGATCGTATTTCTTTCGCTTTTCGGGGTCGCCAATCACATCGTACGCCTCGTTTAAGGCCTGGAACTTCGCCTTGGCCTTAGGGTCGTCAGGATGCAAATCGGGGTGAAACTGCTTAGCACGTTTCAGGTAGGCCTTCTTCACATCCTTCTGTGGAATGGTCTTATCGACCCCTAGAATCTTGTAATAGTCTATGAATGCCATATTCTTTATCTCCTATCTTTTTTTATCAAACCTACAGCAAAATCTGTGCCGAAATCTTATGACTTACGAAGCATAAGTTTAAGAGTTACGAAAATAACTCTTAGACTTACGAAAATAACTCTTAGACTTATGAAAATAACTCTTAGACTTACGACGCTAACTCTAAGACTTATGATGCTAGACTTTGGGGGAACTAGGCGCCTCCCCCCTCATATCTATGTCCCCCCTTAAAGGGGGACAGATATTGAGGGGAAGAGAGGCACCTTAGAAGGGGGTTACGCATTGTGTTCAATTTCTATCCTCTGGAATGCAAAAGATTTAGAGCCCCTTGATCGCTCGGCCTTTGGACGCTTGCTACCAACGGGACGCAAGAAGGGGCGGCTATAATGCAGGGATAAAAAAAAATGAACGGTACCTTTTGCATTTCTCTCGAATTTTCGTAACTTTGCATCAAATTTAAGCTATATGAAGAAAACACTTTTTACGGGCATCATGACAGTATGCCTGCTGACAAATATCATGGCAGAGACGAAAACCGTAAACCTGCGCATCGTGGAGACTAGTGATGTGCACGGCTATTTCTTTCCGTATGACTTCGTAGAACGCAAACCGCTGCAGGGCACGCTGATGCGCGTGAACACATACGTAGACCGCCTGCGCGAGGAATATGGCGAGAACCTGTTACTGATAGACAATGGCGACATCCTGCAGGGACAGCCCACATGCTACTGGTCAAACTACGTGATGACAACCGACCAGAACATTGCTGCGAAGATGGTGAACTATATGCGCTACGATGCGGAGACGATAGGCAACCACGACATAGAGCCTGGACATGCCGTCTATGACAAATGGATTCGAGAGGTACGCTGTCCGATACTGGGAGCCAACGTGATGGAGACAAAGTCTGGACAGCCCTATCTGAAGCCCTATGCCCTCTTCGTACGCGACGGGGTGAAGATAGCCGTCATAGGTATGCTGACACCCACCATTCCCTGCTGGCTGAACGAGTCGGTTTACGCAGGACTGGAATTCGAAGAGATGGTGAGTAGCGCCAAGAAGTGGGTAAAGCAGGTACGTGAAGCAGAACATGCCGACCTGGTGATTGGTCTTTTCCATAGCGGCAAGGAGGGTGGACTGGTGCTCAATGGAGCCGAGGAGGATGCCACGGCTCACGTGGCGCGCGAGGTGCCCGGCTTCGACATCATCTTCTTCGGTCACGACCATCAGGTACATAACGACTGGATTCAGAGCAAAAGCGGGAAACAGGTGCTGACGCTCGACCCTTCGTGCTTTGCCAGAAACGTGGCCGATGCACAGATCAGCCTGACCTACGAGAACGGGACACTGAAAAAGAAGGACATCAAAGGCAACATCGTCAGCATGAACAAGGAAGAGATAGACCAGAAGATGTTGCAACAGTTCCAACCAGAATTCGAGCGCATCAAAGCATACGTGGACCGCAAGATTGGACATTTTGAAACAACTGTTACTACACGCGACTGCTTCTTTGGAAACTCGGCCTTCATGGACTTCATCCATCAGCTGCAGTTGAACATCTCAGGAGCCGACATCTCATTTAATGCCCCCCTCTCCTTCGACAGTAAGATAGAGGCTGGCGATGTCACAATGGCTGAAATGTTCAAGCTCTACCGCTTTGAGAACCAGCTCTATGTGCTGAACATGACAGGACGAGAGATTCTGGGGCATCTGGAAGAGAGTTACGACAGATGGATAAACACGATGAAGAGTCCAGACGACCACCTGCTACTGCTCAACAGCAACTCGAAAAATGACCAGCAGCGCACCGGATTCCAAAACTACACGTTCAACTTCGACTCTGCCGCAGGCATTGATTACGAGGTTGACGTAACGAAGCCTAACGGACAGAAAGTCAAGATTTTAAGAATGTCGAACGGTGAGCCTTTCCAAATAGACAAGACCTACAAAGTAGTGATGAGCAGCTATAGGGGCAACGGTGGCGGCGACCTATTAACCAAGGGGGCCGGCATACCAAAGGAACAACTAAACAGCCGCATCATCTACCAGTCGCCATTAGACCTGCGCCACTACCTGACAGAGGAGATAGAACGACTAGGCAACGTGAGCCCACAGGCTGCCAGCAACTGGAAGTTCGTACCAGAGGAATGGACTGTACCCGCTGCGAAACGTGACTACAAACTATTGTTTAGAGAATAAGAAATGAAAAGATATTACTTTGTATTCTGCAAGGACGACCTGATGCTGGAGTGCCAGGCCGACGGAACATATACCATTCCACTACAGGAAGAACCGCCCACGGAAACTAAACCCTGGACCACCATTCTGAACATCACGCCCCTTGATGATATTGAGGTGAAAGCCTACAGCATAGATGCCCCCCCGACATCCGACGATTCTGGATTTACAATGTGCCCCCTGCGCCAAAGCTACTACAAGCTGCCCTACCCGCTTTACCTGAAGGCAGGCAAGTGTGCAGAGTTGCTCTACTGGGACCGCAACACGAAATTCTGTGGTGTCTGCGGCGGACACATGCACTTCCACACCGACATCAGCAAACGTTGCGAGATGTGCGGAAAGGAAGTATGGCCACAACTGGCTACTGCCATCATCGTGCTGATTCGTCGTGGTGAGGACGAAGTGCTGCTGGCCCGCGGCCGCAACTTCCGCAGCGACTTCTACGGACTCATCGCAGGTTTCGTTGAGACAGGTGAGACACTGGAGGAAGCCGTGCGTAGAGAGGTGATGGAAGAGACTGGGCTCACCATCAAGAACATACGCTATTTCGACTCACAACCCTGGCCCTACCCCAGCGGACTGATGGTGGGCTTCACGGCCGACTATGAGAGCGGAGAGATTCACGTGCAGCGTGAGGAGCTACAAAAAGCAGGTTGGTTCCATCGTACCAACCTGCCTAAACTTCCAGAGAAACTGTCCATTGCCCGTCGTCTGATAGACAACTGGCTGGGTGAATGCTAGTATTCTAATAATGTCTTTGTCAACTGACCGTCAAAACCGATAAGCGTCTCCACCAGATAGCAGCTTGCGCCATCAGGAACACAAATATTTGCATTGAAATGCACACCACGAGAATCAATGTGGTCGTATTTCATATTACCTAATATAGCTTGTTCCAAGAAAGCCGGAGGCACCTTGTCGGCAAACATCTGCTTCTTGATATCTTGCGAGAACAGACGAGTTGAGCCACGGAAAAGACTCACATGGATAATATTGTCGTAATAGATATTCTCCACACTGACACCATCACTATTATAAGTTGTATTGGCGACTTTATACTTCGTTGGATTCACCGCAATATACCAATGATAACGCTCGCCTCCATACTGAACGACCGAATCAATCTTCAAGACATCAGACAATGATAATATTTCCGGTTTACCACCGAAGAAAGCCAACGAGTCCTCACCATTATCGCTCTTCTCCAAACGCACCTCTTCACCTGTCTGATTTTGGAACCAGAACAGATGTTCGGTCTGTTTGACAATAGCATAACGATTATCTCCAAGACAGAATGAATCACTTACTATACGGAAATAAGAGGGTTGACTCGTAGAATCAGGAAAGAATATTGTATCACCCTCTGCCCTAAACGACACATCCTCAGTCTCGCTCTCAATCCAGATGCCTTGCAACATAGCTTTCGCTTCAAGGTCTTCAGCCTCCTCATCACCAGAAGCCCCTGTTGTTTGCTGCTTACAAGCAACAAATGACAGCAAGACCAAAAGGACTGTTATACCATATTTAATATTGCGCAACATCTTTATTATAATTATATTCTCAGCAAACACCTCAGATTCGCAAGATTAATCAAACAAAACCGCATCCTTTAACAGTGGCTGGCGCAAATCCTTTTCACTTGTCAGCACATCATGTTCATCAATTGGCCATGTGATATTCAACGCAGGATCATTCCAACAGATGCCTGCCTCAGCCTGAGGAGCATATATATTATCTACCTTATATGTAAAGATTGCCTCATCACTCAGCACCAAGAAACCATGAGCAAAGCCACGAGGTATAAAGAACTGACGCTTATTATCTTCACTCAATTCTACCATAACGTGCTGTCCAAAGGTTAATGAACTCTTGCGAAGATCAACAGCCACATCAAGCACACGCCCCTTTATGACACGCACCAATTTGGCTTGGGCAAATTCCCCTTTCTGATAATGAAGACCACGCAGTACGCCATAAGAAGATTTTGACTCATTGTCCTGAATAAAATTCACCTTTCCTATGTGAGTCTCAAACTCTGCTTGCTTCCAAGCTTCAAAGAAATAGCCACGTGCATCATTAAACACTTTCGGTTCTATAACATATACACCTTTTATTGCTGTCTCTATAAAATTCATCCGTTTTTCCCAATTCTTGTTTCTACGGTGCAAAGGTACTACTTTATATTCAGATTATATAAGTTTTTTGCATTTTTTATTTGCCCGAATCAGAAAAAAACTGTACCTTTGCAACGTGATTGAACTAGAAAGACATATTGAGATTCTATTGTTGAGCAATGATTGCGTCATTGTTCCAGGCCTTGGAGGCTTCATGGCCCACCATGTTGATGCCCGTTACGATGAGACGGACAACACCTTCCTGCCTCCACTCCGTACGCTTGGTTTCAATCCACGTCTCACAATGAACGACTCGCTACTTGTTCAATCCTATGTTGAGGCATACGACATCAGCTACCCAGAAGCTCTTAGGCGTATTGAGGCTGAGGTTGTTGAGATTCAACAGCATTTAGAGGCAAAGAGGGAGTATGAGCTCAATGACATTGGCATTCTCCGCATTAACGAAGATGGCAATATGGAATTCGAGCCATGTGAAGCAGGTATTCTGACACCTTATTTATATGGTCTCAGTTCATTTGAAATGCCGACATTAACCATCGAGACGCCAGAAGAAACCGAAGCAACAGAGTCTCAAGATGCGACAGAGATGCTTGAAGAAAGTGCCATCACGATTAAGATGTCATGGCTGCGTAATGCGGTTGCTGCCGCTGCAGCTATTGTGGCATTTTTCATGATTAGCACCCCTATATCAAATAGCGATGCTACTGTTGATATTCAGCAAAGTGCTTTCTTTGCATTCCCCCAACAGAATCATAGCAATACAGAACAGACTACAGACAGCATAAAGGACGGCCTAACATCCGTAGAAACAGAAAATCACATTGCCCAAACAGAGGCAATCGAGTCAGAAGAAGCATCTACCACACCTTCTTTCTGCATCGTTCTTGCCAGCCAGGTTACACAGAAGAATGCTGAAATCTTCATTGAGCAGCTCAATAAAGAAGACTACAAAGAAGCACGTCTGCTGAAAAACAAGAAAAACATGCTGCGTGTAGTCTATGGCAACTATACCAACGAGACCGAGGCTGCCAACAACCTGCGCACCCTACGCTGCCAAAGCGAGCACTTTGCTGACGCATGGGTTATGGAGATTAAAGACTAAGCAAACCTTTTAAACATTTTGAGATGAAGCGCGTACGCTGCCCGAAATGTGAAAACTACATCACATTTGACGAAACGAAATACACAGACGGACAATCGCTCGTATTTCAATGCCCAGAATGCAATAAGCAGTTTGGCATCCGCATAGGTGTATCAAAACTAAAGAACACCCAAAAGGAAGAGAACAAGCAACTGGCCGACAATAACGCATCAGCCGATGAGATGCCATGCGGGAGTATTGTAGTCATTGAGAACGTGTTCCACTATAAGCAGATTATCCCCCTGCAGATGGGAGATAACGTGATTGGACGCCATCAGAAAGGCAATCCGATTAATACACCCTTCGAAACGGTTGACCCCAGCGTGGACCTGAATCACTGTACGATTAACGTGAGTCGCGACAAGCAAGGCCAACTGAAGTATATTCTCCGTGACAACAACAGCAACACGGGCACATTTGTTCACAACGTAGAAATTCCGCCACGCGAACGACGCGTCATAGAAAGCGGCACTTTGTTTACCATCGGTGCCACTAGTATTATCCTAAAAGGCCCTAACGAAGAGGAATAAAATAAAAAAAATGGAGACATTCAATTGAACGTCTCCATTTCTTATTTCAGCAATTTCCTTTTACAGTTTTTTACTCAAAGTCTCTTTCCATGCAGCATAAGCAGCAGCATAGTCTGCACGATGCTTCTCGTCGGGTTCGATAACCTGCAACTTCTCCAAAGAAGCGAAGGCCTCATTAGCATCCTTATAGATACCAGCACCCATACCGGCACCCTTGGCTGCACCTACTGAACCATCAGTATCATAAAGCTCAATAGTAGCACCGCTCACACCAGCCAACGTATCACGGAACAGTGGGCTGAGGAACATGTTAGCCTTACCTGCATGAATCTTCTTGATATCCATACCCATCTGCTGCATGATTTCCATACCATAGCAGAACGAGAACACGATTCCTTCCTGAGCAGCACGTACCAAATGAGCCTGTGAATGCTTATTGAAGTTAAGACCGTTGATAGAGCAACCTATCTCACGATTCTCAAGCACACGCTCTGCACCATTTCCAAAAGGAATGATGGTCACGCCCTCACTGCCAATAGGAGCCTGAGCGGCCAGATCGTTCATCTCTGCATAGCCGATGCCAGGAGTAATATTACGATGTACCCAAGCATTCAGGATACCGGTACCATTGATACAAAGCAAAACACCTAGACGAGTTTGGTCAGCCTGATGGTTGACGTGAGCGAAGGTGTTCACACGCGACTTCGGATCGTAGTTAACATCACCAAGCACACCATAAACAACACCAGAGGTACCTGCTGTAGCAGCAATCTCACCAGGATTCAGCACATTGAGCGAAAGGGCATTATTAGGCTGGTCGCCACCACGATAAGTAATAGGTGTTCCAGCCTTGAGTCCCAACTCTGCAGCTGCAGCCTCAGAAACAACACTCTGCTCAGAGAAAGTAGGAACAATATCAGCAATCAATGACTGATCAAAGCCGTAATAGTCAAGCAGGAACTTCGCAACCTGGTTCTCCTTAAAGTCCCAGAACATTCCTTCAGAGAGACCGCTGACCGTGGTATTAGCCACACCAGACAAACGCAATGCGAGATAATCGCCAGGCAGCATCACCTTATATATATTATTATATAACTCGGGCTCATTCTCTTTAACCCATGCCAGTTTGGCTGCAGTAAAGTTACCAGGTGAATTCAACAGATGAGAAAGACACTGTTCACTGCCCAGATCACGGAATGCAGCCTCACCATAAGGCACTGCACGGGAATCACACCAAATAATTGCCGGACGAAGGGGCTTGTAGTTCTTATCCACACAAACCAAGCCATGCATCTGATAAGAGATACCAATTGCCTTGATTTCCTCGGCAGTTGCCCCACTCTCTGCCATAATTTTCTTTAGAGAGAGTTTGGCATACTCCCACCACGAATTAGGATCCTGCTCTGCCCATCCGGTTTTTACAGCCATAATAGGCGCCTCCTTCTCAGGGAAGAAAGCAGAAGCCACACACTTGCCGCTATCGGCGTTGACTAACGATGCCTTAACAGAAGAACTGCCGACATCAAATCCTAATAAATACCTCATTGCAATATCTTAATTAAGAGTTTTTAATACTTATTTTATATACGAGATGAGCGTTTTTTTCCCTAAATTATTTTTTACAAAACAGAAAAAAACGGCATTATGGCTATTTTTTTCGAACATTTTGTGGCCGTTTCATTTTTTTTATTTACCTTTGCACGGTGATATATCAACAAAAAAAGTAACAAAACGGTTAAAGATTTATTCATATATGAAAAAGAAAATTCTAATACTTGACGACAAAGAGACTATTGCAAAGGTGCTCTCTATATACTTGATGAGCGACTATGACGTGCAATGGTTACCTGATGGACTGCAAGGTGTGAAATGGCTTCAGGCTGGCAACACGCCTGACCTTATCATCTCTGACATCCGTATGCCAGGTATGCGTGGCGACGACTTCCTGGAGTGGATTAAACAGAATGAGCTGTTCAGCAACATTCCTGTGATTATGCTCTCAAGTGAAGACTCTACCAGCGAGCGTATTCGCCTTCTTGAGATTGGTGCTGAAGACTATATCGTGAAGCCCTTCAACCCCATGGAGTTGAAAATCCGCGTCAAAAAGATTTTGCCGAACTAAAGAAAATTATGGTTGGTGTCATATACCTTGGAAAGAATCCTCAGTCAGAAGAACGCTTAAAGTATCTTCCTGGCAAGCATCTCATTTTTAAGAAAGATTATTTTGAAGTCGCTGACGAGTGTAACTCACACAAACTCTACGACCATTATATTATTTTCTTTGAAAAGACAACACTAGAAGCAGACACACCAGCCATTATTTATCTAAAGAAATGTTGTAAGAACATTTATATCATTCTTCTTACGCCACGCCTTTCCGAAGAAGAGAGAAAACAATACCAGCTAAGCGGTATTAACGACACGCTGGACATCAACGCTTCCGTTACAATCATCAGCAAGAAACTGCAATTTGTATGTGACAGAGAAGACATGCTCTTTGATTCGGTAGTTACAAAGAAAAAGGTTCTGCAATTTAAAATTCCCCTTTGGAAGCGCCTCTTCGATATCGTATTCTCATCATTGGCCATCATTCTTCTGTCGCCAATTATGATACTCACAGTTATCGCTATCAAATTGGAGAGTCCTGGCCCTGCATTGTTTAAATCAAAACGAGTTGGCACTAATTATCTGATTTTCGACTTTCTTAAGTTCCGCTCAATGTATGTTGACGCAGAAAAACGTCTAAAAGAGCTTAGCAAGACCGAAAACCAATATGCCAAGCATCAGAAAGAGGACGAGGATGATGCGTCATCATCCCTGAATCAGCATTTCTTTGAAAATGAGATGATGCCCGACTTAGGCCCAGAAGCAAACGCAATGATCAGCGATGACGAAGTGATGCTCATTGGTGATGATTTTGTGGTAGCAGAAGCTGACTTCAGCAAACAGAAGGAAGAAGATATCAACAATGCGTTTGTAAAGATTGAGAACGATCCGCGCGTTACCAAAGTAGGACGAATCATCCGAAAATACAGCATCGACGAATTACCACAGCTTTTCAATATATTAAAAGGCGACATGTCTATTGTTGGTAATCGTCCTCTCCCACTCTATGAAGCTGAGAAACTGACTGTCGATTCAAGTATTGACCGCTTTATGGCACCCGCAGGACTTACAGGTCTGTGGCAGGTTGAAGAGCGCGGGAAAGGCGGTAAAATGTCTGCAGAAGAGCGCAAGCAACTTGACATCAAATATGGCCAGACCTATTCTTTAGGTCTAGATCTAAAGATAATTTTCCGTACACTTTTTGCTTTTGTGCAAAAAGAGGACGTATAACCACTGATTGTGTAATGACCAGACCTATGATGAAATACCTTTTCACAATAGCCATTCTCACTATTTGTCTCACGACATCAGCCCAAACTGCTGACGATAGTGGAATAAGTGCAGGATTCTTTGACTCAAGTCAGGACAAGGACATAAACTTCTCTGAATTCAAATTACCCCCACTGGCTGTTCTATTTGAAAATGCGAAATCAAATCCAAACATCTTACAATTGGCAAAGATGGAAGAGATTGCGCAGGCAGAAGTAACGAAGCAGAAAAAGCATATCTTCTCGTATGTTAGCGGTCACGCGAGCGCCAGTTATGGTTTGTCAGATATCTGGACTGGTTCTCAAGGCACAGGCTATGGCTCTGGCATGGTGTGGCAGCCTCACACCAGTGAGCAAAGCTATTGGAATGTCGGTGTCAACGTCAGTGTTCCACTTGAAGATATCCTTGACTTAGGACATTCTGTAAAACGTAAACGCCTTGAGGTTGAAAATGCTAAGATTAAGAAAGATGCTGCTTTCGACCAGTTAAAATTAGAAATCATTACGATTTATGTTCGAATTACAAATAACCTTGTAGCGCTGAAAACCGCAGGTGAAAACGCAGCAGCCTATCAAGGAGCTAGTTCTCTGAATGAAGTAGAATTTCATCATGGAAACATGGAGATTGAGGACTATGCTTATACTGGACAGAGAGGACAATCTGCTGTTAGCATATACCAATCACTGTTAACACAGATTACAACCGACATTGTCACTCTTGAGATTCTTACGCACACGCCTATCATCACTAACACAACGACAGAGATTACGCTTGACAGCACTGTCGAAAAATCAAAGAGACAGATAGCCAAAGAAAATAAGGCCGTACAAAAACGGATTAGGAAGACTGCAGAAGAGGAAGAGAAACGTGAGAAGAAATATCTCAAGGAAGAAGCAAAGGAAAATAAAGAGAAATCCAAAGCTGCAGCCAAAGAGAACAAAGAATAATATAGTCACTATTTCGCAAACAAGATGGATATATTTAGATATTTTGTCAGATTCCTATATAAGATTCGCTGGTATCTTGTAATTTTACCAATGATTGCTCTAGTCGTTGCTTGGTTCATGACGCGCGACATGGAACGTATATACAACGCAAATACAACGATTTATACAGGTATGATTACCGGTTATAACATCGAAGGCGGATCTGGTATCGCAGGAGGTAATGCACAAACAAACATTACCAATCTGATGTTGATTATTCAGACAGATAATACTATACATGAAGTATCCCTGAAGCTTTTTGCGCGATGCATGATGTATGGTAACCCCAATAAAGATAACAACTTCATTACTGCCGAGCATTTCCGTCAGCTTAATGCTAGCGTTCCTGCAGACGTAAAGGCGCTTATCAACCCCAATAACGAACAGGAAACATATAGAAATCTAAAGGCATACGAGCGTCCTTCACAGGACAACTATCTGTTTGGTATCTTAAATTACCATCCTTACTTTAGTATTAACAGCATCACTAGTCGTCTGAAAGTGCTTCAGCTTCAGAATAGTGATATTATTGATATTGGCTACTCAGCCAATGACCCTGGTATCTGCTATAACACGCTTGACATTCTTAATGAAGTTTTCGCAAATCAATACCAACAACTGCGCTATGGCGAAACAATGAACGTCATTAAGTTCTTTGAAAAAGAAGTAAAGCGTTTATACAGAAATCTTACAACAGCAGAAAACGATCTGATTAAATACAATGTCAAGAATCGTATTATTAACTATGAGGAGCAAACAAAGCAATTAACAGCTCTGGAAGCACAGCAGCAGATAACCAACAACGAGCTGCGCATGAACATTGCGACGACTGAAGCCCTGATAGAATATTTGAAGCAACAGCTTGGTGACCGTTCAAAAATCATTGAGTCAAACCAGGAGTTCTCGACATTAGTACGTGATATCACAAAGCTGCAGTCTCGTATCGCCAACCTCAAACTGATGAGTAGTGAGAATGGCGGTAACAACAACGAAGCACAAATAGAATTAGAGAAAGCCGAGCGTCAATTAACAGCAACTGTAAAGAAGGTCAAGGAATTGACACAGACACTTGAGGCAGCAAACTACAATACAGAAACAGGTGTAAAGGCTGCCAGTCTGGTTGATAAATGGCTGGAACAGGTTATTCTGTTGGAAAAGACGAAGGCAGAACTTGGTGCTCAAGACATTATGCAACAGAATATTGACCAGCAGTTCATCTTCTACTCACCTATTGGTGCCACTTTGGATCGTAAGGATCGACATATTGGCTTCATTGAAGGTAACTATATGGACATGCTGAAAGCGCTAAACGCAGCCCGTCTGCGTCAACGCAACTTGCAGATGTCAACTGCCGTTCTGCGAGTTCTGAACCCGCCAATGTTCCCCATGAATGCGCAACCCACAAACCGCATGATGGTGTTACTGGGTGCTTTCATGATGGCCTTCGTAATGACCATTCTTTACTTCTTCATTATTGAGATGCTTGACCGCACACTTCGTGACAGGATGCGTTCTGAAAGGATTACCAAGATTCCTGTTATGGGATGCTATCCCCAAGAAAGTACGCTGCGCTATCGTCGTTTCAACAAGACCATTAGTGACATGGCACTGAGGCAGTTAAGCAAATCTCTGTTACCCAATTTCAAGGTAGGTCAGCAGAATGTACTTAACCTACTTTCTACCGACGCAGCCAATGGTAAGAGCTATCTGGCCCAAGAACTGGAGAACTACTGGCTTAGCCTTGGTTTACAGGTAAGACGTCTCACCTATGATGAAGACTTCTTAGCAGAAGACAGCCGTTACCTGATGGCAGATAACATTAAGGATCTTTGTCCTGATATATTACCAGATGAAATCGCCATTGTAGAATATCCAAATCTGGATGACAATACGATACCGTCTGGGCTACTTAACATGGGTACTATAAACCTCATGATTACTCGTGCTAACAGAACTTGGAAAGACGTTGACCAGAAAGCACTGAACGAGCTACAAAGTCGCTTGGATAATAAGGATTCACTGTTTATGTATCTGACAGAAGCAAACAGATATGCAGTAGAAGAATTCACAGGTCAGTTACCCCCTTACACGAAATTCAATAATTTTGTATATCGCATTTCTCAGCTTGGCTTGACAGCTACCGAGAATATACATGCGAAGTGACGTACAATTTATGAATTCGTACAAGACAACATCCAAAAGTTCAAATGTAGGAAGAGTACTTCTTCTCTTCCTACTTTTTTCACTTGCCATTTACGAATTTGTACATGCAGGCTTCAACACCTTTGCTATAGTCTGTGCCTTACCGATATTAGCATTATCAGGTATTCTTGTTTTCCGACATGGCAATCTCGCTTTTTGGACGCTTATCTTTGTCAACTATTTTCTCCAGTTAAAAGATCTATCCTTACCGATTCCTGCATCATTGCCAAATGAAATGCTGGAGATTCTACTATTAGCAATTGCTGCAATAAAATCAAAATTGGTTCCTATTGACCGTGTTGGGAGCATTATGTTCGGTGCCCTACTGGTATGGTGTGGCTTCTGTGTTTTGGAAGTGCTGAATGACACATGTAACATCGGTATTAATGTGGGGGCTTGGTATGCAGGAGCACGTATGATGGCCTTTCAGCTGATGTATGCTTATTTGGTATTTACATTATATATCAATACGCCAAATGTTCTGGTAAAATACTTAGTTATTTGGGGATCTTTAGCGCTGTTCGCCGTTGTCTGGGTATGGAAACAAAAGAACATAGGTTTTACGCACGCAGAGGATGTGTGGATTCATTCACGTGGTTACTCCACTCACATCCTACAAGGTGGAACACTTATCCGCTATTTTTCCATCTATAGTGATGCCGCAAACTTTGGTATCGGCATCGCATCTACAGGCGTTGCTTTTACAATCTTCGGTATTACCTGTAAGATAAAGAAACTGAAATACTTCTTCCTAACAGTTGGTGCAGGCTGTATCTGGGCTATGTTCCCATCAGGAACACGTACTGCCATCGTCTGTTTGGCTGCGGGATTCGTTGCATATATTTTTCTTTCGAAATCAATTAAGATTGCAGTTCCATTCATCGCGGTATTTGCAACAGCCTTTTTCCTCTTGGCTTTTACGACAATTGGAAATGGTAATCAGCAGATTCGAAGAATGCGCTCCGCATTTGATAAAAATGACGCTTCCGCCAATCAGCGAACAGTCAATCAACAAACCATGAAGAAATACATGAAAGAGGCACCATGGGGAATTGGCTTAGGTATGGGAGCGGATAATGTGCCGGCAAACAACAAATTCAGGCTTATGTCAACTATTGCCCCTGACTCAGAATATGTATTTATCTGGCTGAGGACAGGAGAAATCGGTATAACGATGTTCCTAATTACCACGGTTATTATGCTTTTGGGAGCTTGTTGGATTTCATTATTCAAGATTCAGAATCCGTCTTTACGTGGAATTGGAGCTGGCCTATGTTGTGCGTTCGTGTCACAACAATTAGGAGGATATGGAAACCAGGTTCTCATGCAGTTTCCAAATGCACTTGTGTTCTATGGAGGATTAACGATTGTATATATCCTACCTCACATAGAAAACGAATGGACAGAATATGAAACCAAGCAGTTAGCCATCCAAGAAGAAAAGAAACGGCTAAAGCTTGAAAAGAAGAAAGCATCAAGAGTATAAGAGGCAGATGGTAGAATTATCTATAATAACGGTCAACTACAATGGGCTTCATGACACATGCGCATTGATTGAGACAATACCCTTCAATGAGTTTTCATTGGAGATGATTGTAGTAGATAATGCCTCAAAGGAAGACGAAGCGGCTATTATTTCAAAACGCTACCCTCAGGTAAAAGCAATTCGTAGTGAAAAGAACCTCGGTTTTGCTGGAGGTAATAACCTTGGAATAAAAGCGGCGCAGGGAAAATATCTATTCTTTATCAATAACGATACTGTTTTCAACTATAACGAGCCCCTTAGTACTGCTAACGCTTTTCAATCTATAATTGATCGTTTAGAGAGTTCAAAAGAGATGGGAATGGTGTGTCCAAAAATTCGATTCGCATGGGACGACAATCCTATTCAATTTGCTGGTTTTACCCCACTTTCCCGTTTGACCATAAGAAATCATTCTATTGGATTTGGCGAGAAAGACCGAGGACAACACAACACAGCTCACCCTACCCCATATGCACATGGCGCTGCCATGTTAGTTAAGCGCGAAGCACTGGAGAAAGTAGGAATGATGCCCGAATGTTACTTTCTATATTACGAAGAACTTGACTGGTCTATGATGTTCACTCGAGCCGGCTTTACTATTTTTTATGAGCCTGCCTGCACCATTTATCACAAAGAAAGCCAATCAACAGGTAGTTGTAGTCCACTGAAGACCTATTACCTAACAAGAAATAGACTTCTCCTGTCCAAAAGAAACATACCAATGCCTCAGCGGCTATTAACCTATTCTTACCTAATTGGATTAGTTGCATTACGTGATATCTGCAAATACACGATACAGCAAAAAAGAGACTTGGCAAAAGCCGTAATAAGAGGTGTTAATGATTTTCTTCATAATATTCAAGGACCACTCCCTACAAATTATATATAAATATAATTTTGCCATTTAAAATAAATATAGTATTTTTGCACTAAAATTTGGGAGCATTAGACTATGGATTTATGGTGGATTCTCTATATTTTTGATTGGATACTGTTCGTGCCTGTTGCATTTACAGTAGCCTACATCCTCTTTTTTTCTATAATGGCTTTATCTAAGTCACGCACAAATATTCCTAAAGCCAAACAACAAAGCCGCTATATAGTTCTCATACCTTCATACAAAAGTGACAAGAAGATACTAGAGACAGTCAATACCGTATTAGGACAAACTTACTCCCAACGTAATTTTGATATTGTCGTTATATCCGATCATCAAAATGAGATGATTAATATGCGACTAGCACAATTGCCAATCACTCTGCTAACACCTAATTTTGCGAGAAGCACAAAGGTAAAAGCTCTTCAGTATGCGATACTAAACCTACCACAATTCAAGATTTACGATGCTGTTATACTGCTTGATGCAGGTAATATCGTTGATCCCGAATTCATTGAGCAGGTCAATGATGCTTTTGAATCTGCCGGTACCAAGGCTATTCAGACCCGACGTATGGCAAGAAACCTTGATACGCCTGTAGCAAGACTTGACACCATTTTTGAAGAAATCAATAATACCGTCTTTCGCCGTGGCCATTTGGCAATCGGCTTATCCTCGTCTTTGAACAGTTCCGGATCTGTATTTGATTTCCTTTGGTTCAAACGAAACATCATGAAAATCCGTTCTTCTGTCGGTGAAGACAAAGAACTTGAGGCTCTGTTATTACGTGATAGTATCTATATAGACTATTTTGACGAGATTCACGTCTATGATGAGAAAACTCGTAAGGTACACGACTTTAATCTCCAACGCGGCAGATGGACTTATATCCAACTTCACAATTTGCTGAACAATTTCCGTTTCCTGCCTTTCGCTTTTATGAATAATCAATATGACTTAGTTGACAAAGTCATTCAATGGCTACTAATCCCACGCACTATTATGATGGGCATTATCTCTATTATGTGCGTGATATTACCTTTCATCTACTTTACTCTAGCCATAAAATGGTGGTTAATAACTGTTATTGCACTTTTTGCATATGCATTGGCCACCCCTGATTATCTTGTTAGCAAGCACTGGGATCGAGACTTCCTGCATGCTCCTTTCATTACGATTGGTGCACTATACAATATATTCAGAGCAGGAAAAGACGAATCTGGAACCCGCCTAGATGCATTCAGTCATATGATACAAAAATTCAAAATACAAGTAAAGCGAAAGTGAGTGTACGCATTATTATAATAACTATCGACATCCTGCTTTGGGCTATCATAGCAGCTAATGTGGCGTATATCGTGTTTTTTGCTTTCGCATCACTTCTTCCCAAAAAGAAACAGAAACAATCCTCAGATACTTCTCAAAAGAACTCTTCATTCATCGTTCTCTTCCCTGCCTATCATGAGGATGCGGTTATATTGAACTCCGTAAAGAGTTTCCTAAAGCAGGATTATCCTCAAGAATCATATCATGTGGTTGTTATTTCCGACCACATGGAACCAGAAACAAACGAAGAACTTTCGCAATTACCCATTACTCTTCTTCAACCTTCGTTCGAGAAAAGTAGTAAGGCCAAGGCTTTACAGTATGCGATTTCCCATGTTTCCTTCTTCAATCCTCACTCTAGCAACTATATCGTAATCCTAGATGCTGACAATATTGTACAATCAAACTTTCTTAGTCAGATTAATTCACTCTGCCAACATGGCAATAAAGCGATACAATGTCATCGTACAGCAAAAAACAATGACAATGATATTGCTGCGCTTGATGGTCTCAGCGAAGAGATAAACAATACCATATTCCGAAAAGCCCATAATGCCATTGGTCTTTCATCAGCACTTATTGGTTCTGGAATGTGCTTTGAATATGAATGGTTCGCACAAAACGTCACACTTCTAGACTCTGCTGTAGAAGACCGGGAACTGGAAGCCCTGCTAATGAAACAAGGTATCTACATCTACTATGCAGAAGATATACATGTGTTAGATGAGAAAGTAAGCAATAGTAATAATTTCCAACGTCAACGCCTCCGCTGGATGACTGGGCAAGTACAGGCCTTCTTCCGTATGATGCCCTATATCCCCAAAGCTATCGTTACTGCAAATGTCAACTATATAGACAAGACTATACAACAAATGCTCATTCCACGCAGTATTTTGATGGCGATTATTCCATGTATCACAATAACAACTACTTTCCTGTCATTATCTTGGAGCTACAAATGGTGGGGAATGCTTTTATGTTTTGGAATTGCCTTACTGATTGCCATTCCTAAACGCCTACGTACACGAGCACTTTTGGGGCGACTTGGCACTTTACCCAAACTGATTTGGCATATGTTCAGCAATATCATACGAATGGATCGCCACAACACAGATTTCATCCACACAACACATGAAAAATAAGACCACCATAAGAAGAGAGACCAACATGGAAATGTTGCGAATTGGCGCTATCATGCTGATATCACTCATGCATGGCATCAAAAGTGCCTATGGTAGTCCCAATGCCCTGAACGATATTGCCCATTTCGCCATTAACGCAGTTGGCAATATGGGAGTTACCGTCTTCGTTTTATTATCTGGTTTCTATAGCATCCACTTTCGTTTGTCAAAGCTAATCAAACTTTGGCTTACTGTACTGTCCTATTCGCTTATCATTTTTGGTGTAGATCTTTGGCTGTCAGAAACGCCTTTAACCACAAAAGAGTTTATCAAAGGGCTCTATACTGCACTGACTCCCATTACATCTGGCACATGGTGGTTTATTTCCTCCTATTTCATTGTGTTCCTTCTTTCACCATTACTCAACCTGGCTGCAGAAAAGATGAAGAAGCAACAATTCCAATATCTTTTGGTTGTGTTGCTGCTCATATACTCCCTATCACCAACTTTCCTGCTACACCCCATGTCAGATAACCTTTATGGGAAATGTACAGAGAACATGATTTTAGCCTATCTCATAGGACGTTACTTAGCCTTACATGGTATTCCCGATATTCTGACACGCCGTACAGGATGGATTTTCGTAGGTTGTACAACATTTATCTTCTGTTTTAACTACATGATGAGCAGTCCCTTTTTTATGTCAAAGGACAACAATCTTTTCATCATCATTGGTGCAACCAGCCTTTTCATCCTGTTCCGAAAGATGAATACCGATTGGGGAATATTCAATAGCATTGTATTAAAAGGGGCTACATATGCATTCCCCCTCTATCTTCTTAACTGGTGGCTCATCGGATTAATAGAGCCCACCTATGCTCCGCTGGCAAACGAGAATCTATTCCTGATATATTTCTTCGTATCACAACTGGCTATTATCCTTATCACAATAATAACAGAATCATTGCGCCGACTACTGTTAGACTATCCAACCAACCTATTGGGCAATTATGTCGACCGTAAATTCTGCGGTGCGCTAAGCAACATATTGACCTCATGAAAATAGCCATCCTCACCTCTGGAATCCTACCCATTCCTGCCGTACAGGGAGGAGCTGTAGAGAACCTCGTTGACTTCTATCTGGAGTACAACGACAGGCATCGTCTGCATGATATCACCGTCTATAGCGTAGAAAGCGCACAGGCCTATAATCACTCTGCCCTTCTTTCAGAAGTAAATCACTACAAATTCATTGATATAAATAGTATAAAAGCTAAAATAAGGCGGAAACTTTACGAAGTCAGGCACAAGCACGATTACTACAACCACTTTATAGAGTACTACTTTGAAGAGGCATGGAAATTACTTTGCAAGGAGAAGTTTGACTGTATCATCTTGGAGAACAGGCCTGGCTATGCGCTCAAGATCTCACAGCGCACTTCTACGCCCATTGTGTTACATCTGCACAATGATTTACTCAATGCCACCATTCCCCATAATAAGGATATATATGGAAGTCTCAGTCGTATTCTCACGGTATCAGACTATATAAAAGGGCGTGTAGAAACCATTGCACCTCATCCAAAGGTACAGACAGTCTATAACGGAATTGATTTAGAAAGATTCTCACCACAGACAAATGAAGTGATTGAGCGTTCTACACTCGGACTTAGACCTGACGACTTCGTGTTGGTTTTCAGTGGGCGCATCAATTCTGACAAAGGTATTACCGAATTGATTGAAGCAATGCTCTTATTAATAGACCATCCTCATCTTAAACTTCTTGTATTAGGTAGTTCCTTCTTTGGTGATGCCACCACAGATAATGATTTTGTGCGTAAGCTCAAGCAAATGGCTCTGCCAATTAAGGACAGACTAATATTTACGGGCTTCATTCCCTATGACAAGATGCCTGGCTATTTAAAATTAGCTGACTTAGCAGTTATTCCGTCAATATGGAACGATCCGTTCCCAACTACAGTACTTGAAGCCCAAGCTATGGGCTTACCCATCGTTACGACAGACCGCGGTGGTATTCCTGAGGAAGTGACTGCCGAAAATGCCATCATTGTTCCTTTTGGCAATGATTTTCCTGCACGCTTAGCTTCAGTCATACTTCAACTCAGTGAGCAACCTGCACAATGCAAAGCAATGGCAACGGCTTCGCTAATTCAGGCAGAAAAGTTTGACAAGCAACGTTTTTCTGAAGATTTCTTCAACGCCTTAAAAGATTTGAACGCATGAGTAATAGAGTGAGTCGCAGTGTCATGAACGTCAAGGTTGGCATGTTTTTCTACATGCTCACCTTCCTGTTTGCATTCTTCTCCCGTAAGATATTCCTTGACTGCCTGGGAGCAGAATTCATGGGACTGACAGGCGTACTCCAGAATATCCTCAGCTATCTCAACGTAGCAGAACTTGGAATCGGCACTAGTATAACATTTTTTCTATATAAGCCGCTACAACAGGAAGATCAACAGAAAACCTGTGAAATCATGTCTGTGCTGGCATACTTGTATAGATGTATCGGATGGGGTATCGGTGCCATCGGTGTGGTTATTAGCCTTTCATTCCCGTTCTTCTTCGATGGACTTTCATTCCAACTGCCCCTCATATACTTCGCATTCTATTCTTTCCTTGCGACGTCAATGGTGGGCTATCTCATCAACTACCGCCAGCTGTTAGTTACAGCCAATCAGAAACAATATGTAGTGAATGGCTATTTCCAAACGATTAGCATCCTACAGAGTCTTACCCAGATAATCTTGGCTTATCTTTATCAGAACCTCTATCTTTGGGTGATTGTCGGTCTGTTTTACACTGTCATTGGCTGCATTGTATTTAACCGCCGAATCAACCATGAATACCCTTGGTTGAAGATTGATGTAGGCATGGGACGTCAGAAACTGAAAGAATATCCTGACATCTTACGAAAGACCAAACAGGTATTCATTCAACGTATCAAGGACCTGCTGCTTTATAAAAGTGATGACCTGCTTGTTGCAGCCTTTGTATCCATAGTACAATCGGCGTTTTATTTCAACTATACCATGTTGATTAACAAGCTTAACTTCATGGTAAATATCCTCAGCGACGGCATGAATGCCGGTGTAGGAAATTTAATAGCAGAAGGTAATCAGTCAAACACATTGAAAGTATTCTGGGAACTCACTGCAATACGTTTTCTTATCGTTGGGCTTATCGTCTTCGGTTTTCTCATGTTCATGCAGCCGTTCATTGGCTGCTGGCTTGGCAAGGAGTATCTATTAAGCGACCTCGTGGTATATCTTTTGTTGTTTAATGTCTTTATCATGCTATCACGTGGCGTCGTAGAAATGTATATCTCCGCCTGTGGTCTGTTCCACGATGTATGGGCGGCATGGACAGAACTCGTATTGAACATCGGTATCACACTTATCCTCGCTCCGTTTATGGGTATTGCGGGTATTCTTCTTGGAAAAATTATCAGTGTATTCTTTATTGCACTATTCTGGAAACCGTATTTCCTCTTTACGCAAGGTTTGAAGATAAAGGTAAGTACCTATTGGAAAGGTATGCTACCCTACTATGCTGTTTTCGCCATATTCACTATCGGTGCCGTCATGTTAAAATATTGGGTTGTAGATCCCTATGCCACATCATGGATAGGACTTATCGCATCAATTATAGCGATAATACCCTTATTTATCTTATTCTATTTCCTCTCTCTATTTATCTGCACGCGGGGAATGAAATATTTTGTTGCCCGTAAACCAGCTATTTATCAACGTCTTAAATACCTCAACAAGAATTAACGCCATGATTATCATTTGTGATGCCCCAGGACAGACCTGTAACCGCCTTTGGAGTTATTCAGCTTCCATAGCAGAATGTATAGTAAAGAAAAAGCGGTTGATGATTATATTCTATGACTGGACAATAGAAGATTTCCCCAATCTGCTGCATTGTCCGTGGATTTATTTCCCCCTTTGGCACAAATGGTACCTTGAGCGTGGAAACGGCTGGAATAACTACAAGGGACTTACCTGGAAAGTATGCCATAACAAGACATGGGATAAGATCTTCAAGATTCTTGGATGTAAGAAAGGTTGGTGGACCCGACGGGACAACCGTTACTTGCAACAGACGCTACACGAGCTTCAGCATATTTATCGACCTAAGCAAGAAATTGTTGATAAAGCAGAAGCGCTGATAGCCAGCATGAGACAAACCTGCGATATGATAGTAGGTGTTCATATTCGTCGTGGCGACTATGCCACTTGGAACGATGGACGTTTCTTCTATTCCTTAGAAGAATATCACCAATTTATGCTACGTATGCAGCAGGCCTACAGTGACCGTCGCATAGGTTTCTTCATCAGTAGCAACGAGGATTTCTCACTAGATTTGTTTGAAGGCTGCAACTGTCGGCGTTTTGGCAAAGAACCATCGGGCGCTATTCTTGACCTACACACACTATCTATTTGCGACCGCATCATTGGCCCATTTAGTAGTTACAGCCGTTGGGCTTCATTCATTGGAGAAGTACCCCTTTGTTTCCTTGAAACCAAAGACCAACAGTTCTGTGATGAAAACTTCTCAAGAATTGTTGATTACTTCCATTTTGAGAATGGCAAGGAAATCTTAGACTGGTAATCCCATCTCCTTAAATAATTGCTCCCAAAGTGGCATCATCTTAACATCAGAAAAGTGTTGGGATGAGATAATTGCTCGTTGACTCATGGCGTGCCTCAAGTCATCATCTTCCATCAATTGCCCTAGTCGATCAGCAAAGGTCTGTATATCGCCAGGTGGAACTAAAAAACCGTCACGCCCATCAGTAATAATTCCTGCAGGACCATACGGACAGTCAAAAGAAACCACGGGCAGCCCACTACTCATGGCCTCTACTAGCACCAATCCAAAAGGTTCATATACAGAAGTTAGCATCAACATACCACATTCCCTATACCTCGCCATAATAGCTTTCGTTGGCTCATGCATATTAATACCAATATCCAAGCGCTTCACTTCCTTTTCAAACCAATCATGCTGTGGTCCTGTACCATATACCTCAAGAGTCCAGTCTGGATGAGCCATGTGTACCTTCTGCCATATCTGCAATAATTGTGGTAATCCTTTCTGCTGTTCCAACCGCCCTGCAAAAATCACCTTTTTATTCTGGCAATTACTATATAATCCACTCTGATTCAGATGCACCATATTAGGTATAACGCTCACCTTTTTCACGACCTTTCTCCATTCTGCTGCGTCACCTTCTGTCAGTGCGACAACCCGCTCGGCTCCAGCCAGCTGTTTGGGGGCCAGATTTCGTCGTTGATGCATCACCAATGAAGTGAGTGTCTCACTTCGAGTATTTAAATAGGTAGAGTGACATTCTATAATAAAAGGAATACCTAATGGTTTACAAATCTTCGTCAATGCTTCTATTTCAAAAGGAGCATACGTTGTACAAACCATCAGATTAGGACGTTCTTTCTCTACAAACTTGCGTAATCTCTTTACTAATCTACGACGCAGAATAATCAGCATCAACAGCCGCTTTGCCGCATTATACTTATAAAGTGGAAAGAAGCGCACGTTAAAGTCAATCTTTCTAACCTGCTCATCCAATGTAAAAGCATAAGGATGGGTTCCCTGTTCATACGACAAGGCAAACACTTCATGACCACGTTGAGCCAACCAATTCATCTTGTCCGTCAGGATACGCTCCGTGCCAGCTTTTTGTGCATAGTGAGGAAACAGATATGCAATTTTCATTTGTTCTTAGTCCATTGATTAAAAATATACGACATCAGTTCTTATTCATCATATTCTCCTCCGTATCCTCATAATGATCGGTTTTATAAAAGATGCGGGTAATACCTTTCAACTGAACCTTAGCCCTGTTCCATAGACTCTGCAGCAAAGAACCTTCGTTTAATGTACCATAGCCTGTCACTGGACGTGCCTTGCGATGATAGAGGAAAGCTATTTTTCCAAACTGCTTCAGCGAGAGTGCCAACGAGCCATCCTCACCACGTCGTATGTCAGTACGTAATGTTACCTGCTTGGCATAGTCGGAACGAAACGCGAATGTCATTCCTCGGACACACAGCTCTGGACGTTTAAAGTGCTGGATCCACAAGAAGGTATCGCGTATCAATTCAAAACAGAAGAGTCCGAAAGCCGAGTGTTTCTCATCAGGGTAGAAACTCCAGAAAGTCCCCACGCACGCCACATCAGCACGCTGTAATTTCTGCATCATCAAATCCACATAACAGGATGGATAGAATGTATCTGCATCAATAAAGAAATGATACTTTCCACGTGCATGTTCCAAGCCACACTGCCGAGCATAGCCCGGACTTTGACGATGTTCATTAAAATAGGGCACGCCTAAAGTCTGAAAGACCTGTTCTGTTGCATCTTTTGAGTTATTGTTCACGCCAAGGATTTCAATGGGATAGTTGGTCTTCAACTCGCTTAGTGACCAAAGGCAGGCAGCCAGTCGAGACTCCTCATTATAGGCAATCACCACTACCGACACTAAGGGATCGTCGCATTGCAAGCGTTGCAGATTGCCACGTATCTCCTCCACCACTCGTTCTGGCACTTCACCGAATGGTTTACCATAGATGCTCAGAAATTTATCATACCAATGTGCCATAAT